>ERZ1023666.447-NODE-447-length-17320-cov-30.996003_pt1 | contig 17320 bp, 12 predicted proteins | sample MGYA00380341_ERZ1023666 | MGnify/ENA primary metagenome ERZ1023666 (study PRJEB33179, sample SAMN07448983) | human gut metagenome | biome: Human-gut; feature: Human associated habitat; material: Faeces | host: Homo sapiens | place: India: Bhopal | collected...
CAAGTCAATTCCAATTACTTTTCCCATAATTATATCTTTTTTTATTTTTATCGTTGTTAATAATGTGATTTATCTGATGTCCCATTTAACAAAGCGTGTGCCAAGGGGAAGGGATATGACAGTTTGGCAGACTTTTCTGATTTTTGTGACAAGATTAGCCTTCTATACCTATTATTATATAACGTCAGAAACGATTTTCTCTCTTGAAATCTTGGTATTGTCAAGGATTATCATTAATTTTGCAGCCGATATAGAGATGACACCTTATTATATATATAAAGAGTTATCCAATTATATATAAAGCGTTATCCGACATAGACAAAAATACAGTCAAACATTTATTGAATGGGAAGAAACAAATACTCAGCAGGAGAAATCAAGGAAATCGGCAAGTTGCTCCGACTAAAGAATGCTGGCAATAGATTGCAGCAGAAACTGATACGTCACGACCTTCGTGTGAAATATGAGTTCAACATCTCCGACTTCAATGAGCCGGGCAAGGCTTTCGGAGAGGAAGAACTGCAAGCTGCAGTGAAACGTGGTGCCATCCAGATACTCGATGATGCCACCATCGAGGCAATGAAAGCTAAACGTGCCAGAGACAAGGCTCGTGACGAGGCTGAAAGACAGAAGGAAGCCGTAGCCAGCGGTGAGCAGACCGACTGGAAGGAGGCGATGAAGGAATGGAACGAGTATTATAATGAATAATTATACATTGTACATTATAAATTATACACTAAATCATTATGGCTAAGATTATCATTAAGACGACAAAAGGCGACATCAAGGTGCGCCTCTACGACGAGACTCCCCTGCATCGTGACAACTTCATCAAGTTGGCGAAGGAGGGATATTTCGATGGCACACTCTTCCACCGTGTCATCAAGGACTTTATGATCCAGGGCGGCGACCCAGACAGCAAGGGTGCTCCCAAGGGTAAGATGCTCGGCACAGGCGGCCCAGACTATACCATCCCTGCCGAGTTCGTTTATCCGCAACTTTTCCACAAACGTGGTGCTTTGAGTGCAGCCCGATTGGGCGATGAAGTCAACCCTAACCGTGAGAGCAGCGGCAGCCAGTTCTATATCGTTTGGGGCAAGACCTACAAACAGAACGAGCTCAAGCAGATGGAGAAACAGATGGGGATGCAAATGGAGCAAACCGTCTTCAACCAACTTGCCAAGGAGCATCATGATGAAATCATGAACTTCCGCCGCAACCGTGACCGTGAGGGATTGATGAAGCTACAAGACCAACTCATCGACGAGACCAAGGCGAAGTGCAAGGAGCAAGGTTATCCTAGGTTCACCGAAGAACAAATGAAAGCTTATACCGAGACTGGTGGCACACCTTTCCTCGACAACCAATACACCGTATTCGGCGAGGTAGAGGAAGGTTTGGACGTAGTGGAGAAGATTCAGAACTGCGAGACCTTGCGTGGCGATCGCCCAAAGGAAGACATCAGTATGGGGATTCAAGTAGTCGAGGAATAACCCCGACTACCCAATTCCCAGCTTCATATACATTATTATATAGAGTACCTCATTAAGTAGCCTAGACTATTCATTCGTATTAAATATAAAAACAAATCAAAACTAAAGATGAAAAGCAACTACATCTCAAAGGGCATCATAATGCTCTTGGCATTGGCTGGTTCTAACTACAGCTATGCCCAACAAGCCACCGTTGTGGTCAACAACCCCACCGACGCCCAACGCCAAGAATTGGTGGAAGTCAACATAAGTGACGTGAAAGCCAAATTGGCAGGCATCGCTCCCAAAAAGGGCGAGGCTTACATCGTCAAAAACAAGCGAGGGCAGCAGATTGGTTCACAGATTACCCACGATGGCAAACTCCTCATCGATGCCAGCATCCGTCCTCATGGCTCTGCCACCTACTATATCAGCATCGGCAAGCCATATCCACAGAAGGTGTGGACTACTGGAGCACTCTACAAGATGCGAAAGGATGACATCGCTTGGGAGAACGACCGATGCGCCTATCGTGTCTATGGCCCTGCCCTCCAACGTACTGGAGAGCGTTCTTTCGGCACCGACATCTGGACGAAGAACACACCTGACACCGTGGTATATGAACGATATGTAATGGACAAGCAAGGCAATGTCGATGGCGACAAGGTCGATGAGAAAGTGAAGAGTGAAGAACGAAAAATGAAGAATCTCTCAGGTGCAGCCCTCGAAGCACAGAAAGCAAAGATCAAGGCTTTGAAGGCAGAGTCGTACGAGATAGATGTCACCACCTCCTTCCACCTCGACCACGGCAATGGTCTCGACCCTTACCGTGTGGGAGCCACCCTCGGACTTGGCGCACCTAGCCTCATGATTGGAAATCAACAATTCTTGCCTTACTGCTACAAGACTTACAAGATCTTAGACAATGGTCCGCTTCGCTTCACCGTAGAGCTCACTTACAATCCTTCCACCATAGGAGATATGCAAAACGTGGTGGAGCATCGCATCATCTCACTCGACAAAGGCAGCAACTTCAACAAGATGACCGTTTGGTACGAAGGTCTCACCCACCCTACCGACTTCGCCACTGGTTTCCCTATCCACGAGGAAGACACCGAGACCAAGACTTTTGCCAAGGACTACGTGAGCTATGCCGACCCAACCGACAACATCGAGGTCAACAACTCCCAAGTCTTTGTAGGCGTTCTCTTCCCTAACGGTATCGACAACACCTACTACCAGCTCTTCGACAAGAAGCACGATGGAGCGACAGGCCATGCCCTCGGGTTGAAGCGTGGTCTGAAGAATGCCGAGAAGTACAGCTACTACTTCGGTGCAGCCTGGAGCAAGTATGACGTTCGCAGTTACACCGAGTGGCAAATCCGCATCAAGGAATTCTTGGAGGCATTGAAGACTCCACTTCAAGTCAAGCTATAGTTGAAAAGGACTCCATATCAAGCAAAACTATAATTGACACCCCCCATTCAGAAGAAACTCAACATTCATTTAATAACTAAAAATATAAAGCCCTGCGTCTCTTTCCAAAGGCGCAGGGCTTTCTGTTATATCTTGCCAAATAAAAAACGATGTCTTACTTTGCCAAGTCGAAACCGACACGTACACCATCGTAGTTCTTGGTGATATTGCCGATGGTGCTGAGGGTAGAGTTGCCACTCAATGCTGTCAAGGTCTGAACCAAGGTTAAGAGTTTCTTGGACTCAAACAAGAGGCTGACACCACTTGTCTTCTTGGTGGCAAAGCCAGAAATGCTCAGCAACAAGCCCTTCATCGTGATGGCGTGGGTCTTCTCATCGAAGGTATAAGTACCCTTCCAAGACTTGCCATGAATCTTTGACTCGAAAGTGCCGTCTGTATTAAACTTGAAATAAGTATTGGAGCTAGTGAAACCAGCCTTGGTATAATAAGTGCTCAATTCACTCTCTATCTTGTTGGCTGCGATATCACCACCTGCCTTAGCCAAGAGATTCTCGGATGTAAAAGCGCAACCTGGCTTATTGTATTTCCAAGTAGAAGCACAGAGGTCTGCCTGCTTGAAGGTAGAAGAGCCAATGACATTGTCCAAGATGCCATTGATAATGCTTCCAGCAGTACTGCTACTACTGCCACCACCAAGCAAACCACCCAATACGCCTGCTATCGTAGAACCGGTAGAGGTGGCTGAAGAAGCGGTGGAAGGAGTTGTGGATGTTGTAGAAGTGCTAGTAGATGCAGCCGTCGTAGCAGCTGTGGTCGTGCTAGACTTGGTTGTCTTAGAACTAGTTGTCTTCTTGGTTGTTGTCTTTTTAGTTGACTTCTTGGTTGTTGTCTTTTTAGTTGACTTCTTGGTTGTCTTCTTCACAGGGCAACTTGTCGTCTCTGACAAAGAAGTCTCATTCATCTCAGTTGCAAAACTGCCTATTGCACCAGCGAGCACAAGGGCAGCCATTAAAAAAACTTTTTTCATACCTATCTTATATATTATTTAAAATTCGAGTGCAAATTTCGCAAAAAAATAGCAAATAGAGAAAGGTTTTTCCCTTTTTCTTGTGGAAAATCCCTATAAAGAGAGTTAAGAGTGTGAATATTCGGTTAAATCGGGATGAAGATTTGCCAATTGTTTGATGTATATCAAAAAATAGGGCAACGACCTTGCATTTTTATCGGTTTTTCTTTCATTTTCTCTGAGAATGCTCTATCTTTGCAACGTATTCAAATCACAATAGGTTTATCAAAACACAAAAGGTTATGAACGATTGTTTAGTAAAGGTTAACGAAGAGAATCAGAATCAGGCTATCAGCAGATGCCAGAGCATTCTTCGTGATCGCCGCGAGGCTCTTGCCTCTAAGGCTAAAAGCAGAAATTAAAGAGATTATCTTTTAAGAGAGATTCTCGTGTGCAGCTTTGTTTTTCTTCCAGATGGAAGACACTCGTATGTGGTAAATTCCATTGATAAGGAAGAAGGTTATGCTGTAAGATTATGCTCTTTATCCCCCGCTCGATAGAGAGTCGAGGACATCACGAAAAAGTCCCGCTGTAAGGAATTTCATCCTAACAGCGGGACTTTTTTGGTTTCTGAAGGCAAGTTTACATTAGCGAGAAATTTGCCAATTTCCTTGATGGTAGCATTGGCAATTATTCCCAAATATTGCTTTGCTTTTCTTCCTCTTCCTCGTCGTCAAAGTTCCAAGTGTTAAATTGCTTGGCTTGCGCATCCTCGCCATTACCACCTAGAGAACCACCTCCGACTCCTGCGCCGTCTTCCAGGACAGAAGAGGAAAGGTTGAGCTTGATGGTCTCAGCCATGGGGGATATATATGTCCTTTTCATCTTTTTACTTTTTTATTTGATTATTATCTTCTTACCATTGATGATGTAGATACCTTTCTGGGTAGGACTTGTTACTTTTCTTCCATCCAAGGTGTAATAGGTTTTGCCACTGGTGACCTGTGATGGAGCAGTCATGCCATGGATACCCGTGGTATCGCCAAACCAGTCCAAATAAATGATGGTCTTGGCATTGGCATTGCTTGGATTCTTCAGCTGCAAGTATGCGAGGTTGCGCTTGACATTGCCTTTTACCCATTTATAGAAACACTGTTGGTTGCCATCTATCACCTGATCTTCCTTGTCCAAGTGGAAATACCTGGTGGTCAAGATGTAGTTCTGGAAGCCCTCTTTCTTCGCTGTTGCAAATTCAGTCGCTTTGTCACCTGTTCCTACCAAGGCATTACTTGTGAGCGTTTGGGGAATAGTGTTGACATCCGTGGCGAAGATAGGATGGCTCTCGCCTAAGTTGCCGGAAGTCTTCAAGATGACACCTTCGTCAGAAGCGGATTGGTTGTTCGGTAATTCCGTGAAATTCACAAAGGTGGCATTCGACTGATAGTCGGCAGAGACACTGTAGGCAGTGACTGCCGTTCCGTTGAGCCTCTCGTTCAAGCTGTAATCTACAGGGTAGCTCTGGCTATATGTGGCATACTTGATGTTATCATTTTCGGCACTTCCTATAGTCTTGTTGTCCTTGACGACGGCTATGCGGTATAGTTTGCAGTTCTTTACACAGAAAGTTAAGTCCTTGGTCGTATTCCCGAGTTGATAGACAGAAACGCGATTATTATTACTGTTTGTAATTGTTAAGATGCTCTCGACGCCTAATGTGTTCAGATTGAACATCCCATTGCCATTGTGTTCTATGTAAACCATTGCATTGGCAGGAACCGATTGAATGGTGACGTAATGTGTTCCACCATTGAGGAACAGATAGGTGTCACCTTTGGCTTCTGACCCATTTTCACATACTATTTGGAATCTGTTGCTATAGTTTTTCACTAAGTTGAACAGCAAGCCTTTTAGTTCTGGCAGAATAATGGTATTATTGCTTGCACCTGCTTTTATCTCTTGTCCCTGTGCAAATGTTCTGCTGTTTGATGCATGGCTACTTCCGTATTCAAGAGTATTGCCGTCAACTGTCTTCCCCCAATAGGTATTTTTCTCCGTTACGCTTTCATTGATTTTCTTGAAAGTGGAGTCTGAAATATTGGTGAAATCCCAGGTATAAACATCTTTTCTAGCACGAGAGTCAGAGGCCTCTGCAGACTTAGGGGTCTCGAAATAGAACTTGAAGTTTGTCTCCATTGGCTGCCCGCCTTTTCCTACAATGGCGTATGTAGGAATTGTCACCTCATAGCGCATGCCATAGAATAAGTCCTGGCCAGAGTACTCAAAACACAATTTGTTTCCTTTGACCTGAATCTTATTGTACTGATCGTAACTGCCGATTCTTGCGCTGTAGTATTCTATAGATGTATAGCTTTCGCTACCACCCATAGGGCGACAGAAAATCAAGGCACCATCCAAAAGTTGGATGTCTTCATTGAATGTTATTTTTATCTCCTTGGGTGTAGTCGGCTGAACATCGTCCACTGGTATGGTAGATTCTGCTGCAGGGGACGTAGATTCTACTATTGGTGCGTTACCTATCACTTTGGCTGTTGTAAATACAAAGGTGTCATCGTCCAACGTTCCGACTACATCTTTAAGTTCTGCCTTTTTGCTCAATTTTAAAGTATAGGTATAGTTGGGAAAAAGCTTCTGATCTTCTGTGGGCGTAAATACAAGTTTGTTGCCATTTGCGATACCCATCACATTTTCTATTTTGTGGGTCTGGCTTCCGTCTGCGCTTATTCCCTCGAGAGTCGCTGTTACACTTTCCTTGATCCTTGTATCGTTTCCATTTTCGTCTTTGGCAGACAAGATGATACGTGTGGTGAGAGGAGCCTCGTTCTGATTGTATGGGGTGGTCATACTCAGGCTCATACCCTTCATGGAACTAATCAAGTGCAATACAATCTGACTGTTCTTCAAAGTAGAGCCTACTGTAACATCTTTCAAGCTACCAGCAGTAATATTGATGGAGTAATACTTACCTGCTTTTAATTGAACAGGCACGTAAAGTGCCCTGGAATCATCGCTTAAGCCGCATTTTTGAGAATCCTTGGTATATGTATTTACTGTCGTACCGTCGGATACGATAACTTTGAAGTTGTCTGTTTTCTCAATTTTTTCATCGAAAGCAAACGCCACTCGGTTGTTGTCGAGTGTGGAAACTGTATATGGATGATTAGCTTCAATTTTTGTATTTCCATTGTATGCTCCCAAATAGTTCAATCCCTTGGTTAAGAATGTGAAGCTGCAGTTCTTGTTGCCCGTACCCGAAGTCTCCATGATCACATTTGCAGGAATATTCAAGGTATATGTGGTAGCTGACTCCAACTGCTTGTCTTGGGGTAGTGTAAAGTTGAGTTCTTTCACGCCAGTTTCACCTGCGGTAAAAGTGGCAGTTACTACCATGTTGTTGGCTTCGTCGTCAGAGGTCAATGTGGCCTTGATGGTTTGTTCCGTAAGAGTCTTGATTCCATTGACATTGTAAGCCCACAATGCTTTTTCAGAAGTCACCTTGATGGATTTGAGGTTAGGATCGACTCCTGTTGCGTTGTTCGCAGGTGTTGTCATGGTAAGAACAGGTGCGGCATCAAGTACAGAGATTTGCGAAATCCATACTCCCCAATCTGCTCCGTTCGGGTCAATGGTTAGTTTGGCATTACCATCTTGAGTCACTTTGTATATTTCTATATAATCCTTTCTTTCTTGAAAAACTTTCAGGTTGGCCGTCGGAAGAATGCCTACACCCCTATAAGTAAAAATCTTTACACTCTGTCCTTTACGAAGAGAAGGAATGGTGATGGTGGCTGCTTTTGAAAGGAAAACGCATTTGTTTTTTTTATCTGCGCATACGTGACCTGTGAAGCGAAGACCACGAAGTAAGTCCACATCATAACCTGTGGCATCAGTAGGTTCGTGACCAGTGTTTCGCCATTCATCGCGTTCAGTGTCAGTGGTATTTGTCCAAATTTCAGGTACGAATTGGCTTTTTGAGTTTTCCCATAGGCTCTCGTCTCTGAAATTCCATGTGTAAGGGTAAGCCTGTACCGTATGATTGTCCAAGCCACCTGTTTGATAAGTGATTTCAATGGATGTGATGTAGGCTTTATCTGCATTATTATTGGTAAGGGATACAGAATTTGCACCTTGGTCTGATGACCAGGTTTGTGTGGTGACAAAACCTGTGGCTTCCTTTGGGTCTAAAGTGCCGCCTGTAGTTGAGCTTTCAGTAAAGTACCCTTTACTTTTATTGGTTTCAAAATTGAATACAATTTTTGTAATCTTCATTTCTGCTGAGCCTGAAATCGTGATGTTGGCATCTGTCGCTAGCCCAATCGTTTGTCCATGGTTAGAACCAGCATCGGCAGTGTTCCAACTGGCACCGGCACCGCTTGCTGCAGTGATTTTCAAAGTAATGCCTCCATTTACAAACGATTGGGATTCTCCTCCGGAAACGTTCAGTTGGGTTAGGTTACAATCGTTTGTCGGTGATCCGGCACCGAATGTCATCGTCTTGTCCGCCCAAGCATTGCTTCCCCAGAATACCATCAGGAGAAGCAAGCAAAAGTCAATCAATCTTTTCATTTTACTTTCATTTATATTTATAATGTTTTTTGTTTTATTTAATCATCGCTTTCTTGTTGCCTATATCTATTGAATGTGATTTATCAAAACAAAGAATGAATCTCTGTATTGCGCTCAAATGTTTTTCAGATACGGTTTGACAAGTTCATTTTATTATTATATTGCAAAATTACTTCTTTCCATATAAATAAAGGTGCAATATTGAAATTTTATAGTGGACAATAATGAAAGTGTATTCGAATCCGATTCATAAACTACATTTTTTCTTCTCTTTTCGTGTATTTCCACCAATTTCTATTCGAAAATCCACCATGCCGATTCTTTTTTGTTGTAGTTTGTTATCACAGAAAAAATAGTTTTATATAATTATTCACTGAGCCCACTTAAAAAAAAGGGGCTCAGTTTATTACTTTTCTACTTTGCAACCCGCATTGCGGAGCAACTGGAGAAGACCATTCTCACCACCTAAATTGGCGGCATCAACAACAAAGAAGGTTGGCTTCTCTGCCATCACAGTCTGCACCTTTGCAGCCCAAGCCTCAAGAGTTGCCTGAGAAACATGAGCGCCAGTAGCCTTGAAAGCAGCATCTACGTCCTGTGCCTTGAAAGCACCTACAGCCTTATTCAACTTGGCCAACTCAGTAGGCTCATTCTCCAGAAACTCTACCAAGCGTGCCACCTGCTGCTTCAGGTCACTCTTATAGGTAGCATTGATATAAGCATCCACATCACTTAAACCACCTACAGTCTCATTGTTTGCCTTTGCCTGTGCTTCAAAATACTGGTCGAAAGTATGAGTAGGATCATACATACCCATGTGGTTGGCCACAAAGAGCAGTTGCTCCAAGTCCTCCATCAAGGCAGCAGGAGTCAGGTTACCATACTTTTTCTGTACATAGGAACTACGGAAATCCACCTCCATGTATTTCTTGAGGAAAGCATTAAGTTTTGTCTGCTGAGCCGGAGTAAGCAAACTGAGGAGAGTCTTGCCGTCAGCCAGTTTCTTAGCACCATTGATGGTCTCTTGATAAGCCGCCTTGTTTACCTCGAAATACATCTGGTCGGTATTCGTAAGTGCTTCCTTCAACTCACCACTCAGACTGACAACACCCATAGGATTCATGAGTCGGTTGGACGCCATGATATAGGAAGGCTTCTGGTCGGTACTATCTTTACTAATCTTGTAAAGAAGCTGTGCCTGCACACTCACCATGCTTACACTTATCAGCATAAGTGCCAAAACAATTCGCTTCAACGAATTGAAATTCATCTTCTTGAAATTCATTTACTTTTAAATTAAAACATAAAACTTACCTTTCACTAAACTCTCTATTTTGTGGACAAAGGTACAAAAAAATCCCGATACAACAACAATTGTATCGGGATTTCATATATTTATGTGACATTTTTCTTGTTACTTAGCCTCACCAGCCTTTGTAGCATGCATGATAACCTCTACGTGGTTGCCATCCTTCATCACTACATTCTTGAGGAAATCGCTCACTGCCTTTGCATCTACAGAGCTTACCTCCTTCTTGTAGTTGGTATGAGTATCAATACCATGGATCAGATACTCAGAGATAACACCCATCCAGTAGCCATTCTGCTTGCAGCTTACATCAGCCTGCTTCAGAAGGATTTCCTTCACTTTCTGGAGGTCATCCAGATTAGGCTGCTCCATCGCATCCTTCAAACCAGAATAGAAGTAAGGAATAGCATCCTTAGACTTGTCTGGGTTCATCATTGCATTACCAGTAACACCTACACGCATGGTCTTACCATCAAGTTTTACACTTTCCATAGCATCAGCACCAGCATAATAAGCAGCGCTCAACTTTTCACGGATATTACGGTTGTAATCCATATTGATAACGCGAGCTGCGATATCAGCAAGTACAGAGTTGCGCAATGTATAAGGAGCCTCTGAGCACCAGATCTCAGCAGCTACATCCTGTGGATTCTCCATTGCCTTGGTGAACTTGTTGACAACTTCACCCTTCACTGGCAATGTCTCTACGTTCTTAAACTTCTTTCCGTTGCTTGGCAAAGAAGCGATATACTGCTCGATAAGAGGAAGAATCTTAGCCTCATCGAAGTTGCCGACAAAGAAGAAGGTATAATCCTTCGCATTACCGAAAAGCTGCTTACCAAGTTCAAGTGCGCAGTCGTAGTTTACACTCTTCACCTCATCCACTGTCATTGTGCGGAATACAGGGTTACCAGGATAGAGCGTGCTGGTCAATGAATCCTGGAATACAGCCTGAGGATTGTTGCTACGGTTAGCGAGTGCTGTTACCTGATTGTTGATCAGGTTGTTGACAGCCTTCTCGTCCTTAGTCAGATTAGTGAGCTTCAAATAGATGAGCTGCATCAAAGTCTCCAAATCCTTTGGAGTTGAGCCACCACCCAAACCATGACGGTATCTTGAAACACTGAATCCGCAAGAAGCAATCTTACCAGCCAATACCTTCTCAAGGTCATTATTGGTAAAGCCACGCAAACCACTTGAGTTCATCAAGGCACCCATCATCTTCACCTCGTTGAGATCCTTTGTTCCGAAAGCAGAAGTACCACCATCGGCAGTAGCAGCAAACTGTACCTCGTCGTTCTTGAAGTCAGTCTTCTTGAGCACTACTTTGGCACCATTAGAGAGGGTAAGCATCTTGTAACCGAAGAGTTTATTCTCTGTAGTCTTCTTGATTTTACCAGCCTTAGGAAGCTCTGTCATCAATGGTTCCTGCTTTACATTATCAACGTAAGCTTCGAGCTTTTCACCACGCACCTGCTTTACGACGTCAGCCAACTGCTGCTGTGTTGGATAAACAGCACCCTCAGCATCACGCATCATCACGAGAGTAACAAAGTTGGTATCGGTCTCACAAATCAACTTCTTGGCATAAGCATTCACGACATCCACAGGGAGGTTTGGCACCATCATCTTATAGATCTGATATTCATCCTCTACAGAAGGGATTGGCTCATTAGAGATGAAATGATCTACATACTGAGAAGTAAACTGCTCGTTCTTCATCTTATCACGATTAGAGTAAATCTTGTCCAAACCGCTCAAGAAGTCATCCTTGAAGCGCAAGTACTCTGTGGCTGTGAAACCGAAATCCTTGGCACGCTTAGCCTCACGGAGGGCAGCACCGTAAGCCTCCAACATCTTGCCTGGCTTAGCCACCACATTGATATTGAAAGCATCCTTGGTACGAGAAACCAAGTACTCGCTGTCATCGCAACCAGCCTGCAAGAATGGGCAGTCAGACTCCAATGCCTTCTCTGCATAACGGGCATTCAACATAGAAGAGAGAGCACTCTTGACATAAGAGCTAGCCAAGTAGTCGATGCCACCCTTCAAAGAGTCAGGAGTAGCCTCGTGCTTCATGCTGACCATAGCCACGTCATAGTTCTGTTCCTTATCCTTGTCAATCACATAGATAGGAGTATTGTTGTCTGGCACGGTCTCAGGAATCACCTTGGCAGCATTGGCAGGAACCTTGATGCCACTGAAGAGTTTCTTGATCTGAGCCTCGATATGATCCACATCCACATCACCTACGATGATGATAGCCTGGTTGTCTGGACGATACCACTTGCGATAGTAAGCACGCAAGGTCTCTGGATCGCAACCGTCGATGATGCTCATCAAACCGATAGGCATACGATAACCATACTTGCTGCCAGGATAGAGAGCAGGGAGAGAACGCTCCAACATACGCTGCTGACCTACCATTCTCATACGATACTCATTGTGAACGACATCACGCTCACCCTCTATCGCCTCCTTCGTCAGAGAGATACCATTACTCCAATCCTTGAGAATCAACATGCAGGAATCGACAGCGGTGGCACGGGTAGTAGGAACATCCGTGAAATAATATACCGTCTTGTCGATGCTAGTGTAGGCATTCAAGTTCTTGCCATACTCCACGCCGATGCTCTGGAGATAGTTTTGGAGACTGTTTCCCTGGAAATGTTCGGAGCCATTGAAAGCCAAGTGCTCCAAGAGGTGAGCCAAACCACGCTGGTCGTCATTCTCATTGATGGAACCCACCTTCTGTGCAATGTAGAAACTAGCTACATGCTCAGGGAAATTGTTGTGACGAATGTAATAGGTCAAGCCATTGTCGAGGTGACCGATTCTCACATTCTTGTCAACAGGTATCTGTGGCATCTGCTGTGCCATCATACTACCTGTAGCAAGCAGCATCATCGCTGCTACGAAAATTTGCTTTAACTTCATTGTTATAGTTGTAAATTAAATATTTTCCTCGTCTTTCGAGTTGTTTGCCATGTTCCTCCTCGATACTAAAGATACGTAATACCCTTCATTTTAGGTAACTTTCGGGGTGCAAAAATAACATAATTAAAGAGACGTTGCAAGTATTTAGAGTGAAAACATCCTAAATACCTGCTTTCTTAACATAAAACTAACATTTGCCCAGACGTGCCCTAACATTGCGTTAACACACCTTCCTCGGCTCACCTGAAAGCCCACCTTATCGGCTCACGTTGAAACTCTTCGTCCAAGACCCACGGAAGAGTCGCACCAAGAAGAGGATGCCTCGGAACGTCAGCTCCACTGCCATGGCTATCCAGACTCCCTCCAAGCCGTAACTCTTCGACAAGCCGTATGCCAAGGTGAGGCGCACAAACCACATCGTACTGAGGTTGATGGCAGCAGGCTTGAAGGTATCTCCTGCTCCCACACAGACACTATAGGTGACGATGCTTGCCGCAAAGAACGGTTCGGCGAAAGCCTCGATGCGCAAACAGGTGGTACCCAACTCCTGGATAGATTCCACTGGCGACAACAGACCTATCATCTCTGGAGCGAAGACATACATCACGACTCCCATCAGAGCCATCACTGCCATGCCCAAGCCCACCGTCATATAAGCGAAGTTCTTGCACAAGTCCATTCGGTTGGCTCCATGCGTCTGTCCCACCAAGGTGGTAGCGGCATCACCGATACCATACCCCGGCATATAGCAGAGACTCTCCGCAGTAATGGCAAAGGAATGGGCGGCGATGGCGATGTTGCCTAGCGGAGCCACAATCATGGTGCTCACTATCTGCGCACCACTCATCAAGATGTTTTGGATGGCAATAGGAATGCTAATCTTGCAGGCATTGCGAACATACTCCTTCACCCAATGGAAACGAGCGGCATCCTGGCGAAGATTCAAAATCTTGTTTTGGCACGCCGCCAACCAGAGGTTAGGCAAGGAGATGCAGATGTATGCCAAGGCTGTGCCATAAGCTGCCCCGACCACTCCCATCTTGAATATATATATAAACAGGTAATTGAAGACCACGTCACAGATGCACACCAATATCGCCATGACGCTCGGTGTGTGCATATTGCCAGCCGACTTGAGCATCATCTCCGAAGTATGATAGAGGAAGATGAAAGGCAAAGCCAGCGCATAAATCAAGAAATAGCGAGAGGAATTGCCTGCGATGTCGCTGCCGCCACCCAACCAATAAGGCAAGGGCAGATGGATCGCCACTCCTATCAGGGCAAGACAGACACTAAAAAGCAAGCCACAAATCAAGGCATGACGAAAAACCTGTCGAGCCTTGACAAAATCGTTGGCACCGATGAAATGCGCCACTTGCACCGAGAACCCCGTGGCTGCCGCACTGAGCAAGCTGCCTATCAACCAAGTGGTAGATTCTATCAGTCCGATGCTAGCCGAAGCCTCAGCACCGAGATGCCCCACCATGGAAGCGTCGATGAAGAACATCATCACCGTGGAAATCTGCGCCAACATAGAAGGGATGCTCAGCCCCACAATCAGGTTGAGTTTCTCCCGGCGAGCCATGTCACGCCCCAAGCGGATGGACTCCATCAAATAATCAGTCTTTTTACTATATAGCATAACTTTTATCAATCGAATGACATTCCATTATCCAGCAACCGCAAAGCCAAATAACAGAAAATGGCGACCCCAATTTGAGGAATCGCCATTTTTTATAAACATAAAATAATTACTTTCTTTTCAATCATTATTCCCAAAATACTCACTAATTACCTTTATAAGATAACCAAACCTATTTGTCGTCCTTGAATAAACAATCTTTTATTTACCTTTCTAAACCTAATACCTGTCGTCCTTGAATAACAATCTTAATTTTTACCTTCAAACTAATAACCTAGAACAATCTATTACCTAACTAAAAACCTAAAACTTATTTTTTCTGATGCAAAGGTACAACTATTCCTTGAAACTGCAATGATTTTATGAATAAATTTGCAAGTTTCTAACATTTTTTTGATGTACGTCAACCAAATGTGTGCGAACACAAACACTTGTTTATCCTTTGCAACATATTTTTAGATTTGCTTTCTCATCCTAGCCGTTCCCCCATCATATACAAACAAAATCGCCCTGCCAGCCTTTCCAGCCGACAGGGCGATTTGATGTATTATCTCATTACCCAAGCACCATTACCATGCTTGACACCGTTCAGTATCAACTCGAAGCGGAGCATGGAGTAAGCAGGAATACCCGTCTTCACCTCTGAGCCGTAACCCAAATTCTGAGGGATGAACACCTGCCAATGGTCGCCAACGTGCATATTCTGCAAGGCAGTGGTGAAGCCATCTATCCAACTGTTTGCCACTCCCTTGGTAGGAAGAGCCTTGGTAGCATCGTATGTACCAGAGAAAGTCTGGTCATATACATATCCATCCTTGTAAGAGGTGGTAGGAATCAATCTTCCACGATAACTCATCTGGATAGAGTCGGTATAGAGAGGAGACACCTCGCTGCTACCTTTGCCCAAGACATGCACTACGATGTATTCATCATCCTTGTAGGAAGGAGTGTACTGGTTGCCAGCCTGGTCCTTGTTGCCCGTCTGATTATTGAGCGACCAGTTGCGTATCACCTTCCACTCTTTGCTACCGGCATTCATCTGCTGCCTGGCAAAATCCAAGGTGTCGGCGAAAGCCTGGTCGTTGCGTGCCTGCCAGTTGGCGAACTCAGCCTGTGAGTCATCGTCCGTCTCGCTGCATGATGACAGCACCAACGCCGTCATCAGCAGAAAGAACATATATTTCAAATTCTTCAAATTCATCTAGATGTATTTGATTACAGATATTAATATACCTATTTATATATATAGATATACGATTAGAAGTTCTTGATTTCCTTACCAAGCTTCTTCAATACGCTTGTGATGCTCACACGGTCCTCGATGATGCTGCGGAGGTCGCTGATGGCAACACGCTCCTGCTCCATCGTGTCACGGTAACGGAGAGTTACCTTGTGGTCGTTAGGAGTCTCGTGGTCAACGGTGATACAGAATGGAGTACCGATGGCATCCTGACGACGATAACGCTTACCTATGGAATCCTTAGGATCGCCATAGTGAGTATTGAAGTGGAACTTCAACTCGTCAACAATCTCGCGAGCCAACTCTGGCAGACCTTCCTTCTTGTCCAATGGGAATACAGCGCATTTCACTGGTGCCAATGCCTCTGGCAACTTCAAGACAACACGTGTCTCACCATTCTCCAGCTTCTCCTCGCAGTAAGAGTGGCACATCACGCTGAGGAACATACGGTCAACACCGATAGAGGTCTCCACATCATAAGGTACATAGCTCTCGTTCTTCTCAGGGTCGAAGTACTTGATAGAGCGACCGCTGAACTTCTCATGCTGAGAAAGGTCGAAGTTGGTACGGCTGTGGATACCCTCCACCTCCTTGAAGCCGAATGGCATCTTGAACTCGATGTCGGTAGCGGCGTTAGCATAGTGAGCCAACTTCTCGTGGTCGTGGTAACGATAGTTCTCGTTACCCATGCCGAGAGCCTCGTGCCATGCCAAACGAACCTTCTTCCAGTACTCAAACCACTTCATCTCTGTGCCTGGCTGGCAGAAGAACTGCATCTCCATCTGCTCGAACTCACGCATACGGAATACGAACTGGCGGGCAACCACCTCGTTGCGGAATGCCTTACCAATCTGGCAGATACCGAATGGCAACTTCATACGACCGGTCTTCTGAACACTCAGATAATCTACGAAGATACCCTGAGCAGTCTCAGGACGCAGATATACCTTGCTTGTAGCATCGCTTGCCGCACCCATCTGGGTAGAGAACATCAGGTTGAACTGGCGAACGTCTGTCCAGTTCTTGGTACCGCTGATAGGGCAAACGATACCCTCGTCCTCGATAATCTGCTTCAGCATCTCGAGGTTAGGACCCTGCATAGCCTCAGTATAGCGGGCATGGAGGTCATCAAACTTCTTCTGGTTCTCCAGAACGCGAGGGTTGGTAGCGCGGAACTGAGCCTCATCGAAGCTATCTCCGAAGCGCTTCTGAGCCTTGGCAATCTCCTTGGCAATCTTCTCCTCATACTTAGCCATGTGATCCTCGATGAGCACATCGGCACGATAACGCTTCTTGGAGTCGCGGTTATCAATCAATGGGTCATTGAAGGCATCAACGTGACCGGAAGCCTTCCATACAGTAGGGTGCATGAAGATAGCTGCATCGAGACCTACAATGTTCTCGTGCAACAATACCATGCTCTGCCACCAGTACTGCTTGATATTGTTCTTGAGCTCAACACCGTTCTGACCATAGTCGTAAACGGCAGCCAAGCCATCATAAATTTCACTACTAGGGAACACGAAGCCATACTCTTTGCAATGGCTTACAATTTTCTTAAAAACATCTTCCTGTGCCATGATTAATCTTATTTTTTTCAAATTTTCGGCAAAGATACGCCTTTTTCTCGAATTTTCTTTGTATTTTTGCCATAAATTGAGGATATTTAATACTTTCGCCCTTTCCCTGCTGG
>ERZ1023666.454-NODE-454-length-17193-cov-61.459680_pt1 | contig 17193 bp, 13 predicted proteins | sample MGYA00380341_ERZ1023666 | MGnify/ENA primary metagenome ERZ1023666 (study PRJEB33179, sample SAMN07448983) | human gut metagenome | biome: Human-gut; feature: Human associated habitat; material: Faeces | host: Homo sapiens | place: India: Bhopal | collected...
TCTTTGCATAATGTCTATTTTATTTTTGGGGAGAAATATTAACATAAGCAGATATATTAGAATTACTGAACCCACTTTAAAAAGGGGACTCAGTTAGTTTATATTTATGATTTTTCTTGAAACAAATCGTCTAATACTATTTCACTCTGAATCATGCCTGCTTGAGCATTCTTCTTCAGTCCCGATGCTGTGACTAAGGTTAGATGCAAAGCCTTGTTGGTGTTGGTAGCCTCTCTAAAAGTCTCTCTTCTGTCTAAGAGCTTTTGCAGGTAAATTGGTGTGATATCATACGGTTTAAGAGAATACTTCATCTCGCAAAGATTGATGACTTGGTCACGTCTATCCAACACTAAGTCAATCTGGGCACCTTCAGCACCAGATTCCTTATTGGCTTTTTGCTGCATATCTTTTGTCGTTTTGATGATGGGGCAAAGATACTATAAAATATCGAAAAATAAGCAGAAAAACATCGAAAAGTGCCGATAGTGGTGCCAAAAGTCCTAAAAAAAACGACTTTTGGCACCACTATCGCCACTTTTACTTTTTTCTCATGATGGGAGAGAGGTTAAACAATAATTGATCTATGTCTTCTTTTGTCATGTCTTTGAAGAGTTCTAGAAGTTCCTCTTGTCTTGGCTGTCCCATCGTCAGACGGTAGAGGCGTAATACCGACTTCATGTGTCTGTATTTGTCGTAGTCCATGCTTAGTGGATATAATGGAACTATGGATTCTATGGCCTCCATTTCTGACCCGTCTATGGCATTTAGCATGTCTTGTGGAATCGACCAGTAAGGAACCAGATCGCAGAAACCTTTATTCTCGGCTTCATTCCTAGTTACCTTGAAAATGTCGTTCCAAGTATATGCCTCAGGATGAAGCTTGGCTATATTTCGTCTTACAAACAAACTCTTGTAACGGTCTATTCTTCCTTCTCTCTGTTCCATGTCTTGAGGATTGGAAGGAATATTCCAATGCATGATTTTGCGGCAATACCAATGGAAATCAAGACCTTCTTGCCCTACGCTTGTTGAGGCTAAGACGAATGGACGGAAAGGAGAATTGAATGCCAAACGAACATCATTTGCTCTATTGGTGGCTTGGTCTGTCATTCTAATGTTGCCATAAGGCATAGCGTAATGAGTGCGGATTCGCCATTTCTTCTTTTCTTTGCCGAATGATTCTGTAGTGTCAATCTCTTGGTAGTTTCGGTCGATGAGCGATTCTGTCATTCTTTTCTGTATTTTCTTGGCATCTCGCTCTGTGTCACTTCTTTCATCAATCATGTATGCAAACTCATCCAGTACGGCTTGCAGATTGCCCATTACGCAATAGTCAATGACTTGCTTGAAGTAAGTTTGCACACTCTTCTTGTTGTAGAGGACATCTATGACAGCTGCATTATATCTACGGTTGAAGATGTTGTTGCAGAATTTTGTTGCAGCTTCTTGGGCTAATTCTTCATTGCCCAATAGACGATGAAAGCAGATGCCTGGGGATCCAATAGCCATATTGACCAAAGTGTCCAAACCATCTTCTGATATTAGGATTTTCTCTTCTGTATTGGAATCTAAGAGTTTGATAGCTTCCAAAAGAAACTTTGCTGTGGTAGGTTGCTCCACTAAGGTGAATCTACTTGTATTCTTGAAGTTCTCCTTTATGCCAGCTTTTATTTCTTTGAGGTCGTTTCCAAGGTAGGCTTTTGGGTTATAGGCATCTTTCAAGAAATCTGAACAGCAAGTTACCAGTTCCAAGCTTTCTCTACGTAATCTTCCTGTTCCTGCTTTTTCCCCTTCTTGTTTGTCGAGTGCATCTTTTTCTGAATTTTCTTTAGTATTTGTATATGTTGCAGAGGGAAAAGCATGGCTGATGCTCTTTTGCTCTATGGCATAGGAAATCATGCAAGCAATCATACGTGGTACCATTTCCCATGCGGAAAAGACCAAGACCTTGGAAAAGTCGTGATTCTTGGCAAACACATTGCTGGCTGGTATCTTATAGTATGGATGAGAAGCTGGAATCCAAAATAATTGCTCTCCATGTTTCTCTCCTTTCTCACCAAATAAAATATTGCTCAGCTTATCCAATTTGGCATTGCAAGAAGGAATCCTTTCATATGTATTGATATTCTTCTTTTTAATCAAATATTGTTGTTTTTGTTTAATTTTCCATGGGTGCTCTGCGTATGCTTTTGCTAGCTTCTCCTTAAGTTTATATTTGTCCATGAAGGATAATAAGTAAGGAGAAGACTTGGCGTATTCCATCGGCAAGGTCTTTACGCCGAATCTTCCTTCGCTCATTTTGTTGCATTCATCAAGAACTTCTTGCATCTGGCAATAAGTCGCAATATCTCCTGTACTGATTTTCAGATAGGTGTCGTCTTGGGAGGAATTGCGATAACGCTCAGTTCTGCTCATAGCTTCATACATGGTATCTTCTGCAATGTTCTTTTTTGCAATGAGTATGTCTAAGTTATCCGATGAGATGTGACACAATTCTTTTGAGTAATCATGCCAAACCTGTTGGAATACAATATCCTCTCTGCCGTCAAACAAAAAGTCTGCTAACTTGTTGAAGTCTTGATATTGCTCATCAATCTTGTTCTCGTTCAGTTCCTCTAATGTGGTGAAGGGCTTGTAAGGTGTCGCAGAAACCAACAGAATGAATGGACCATCCTCTTTTCCAAAGAATGTACGTGTCAACATTGCCTCTTCACTGTTTCCTTCCAAGTCAAGAAGTGAACTAAAGCGTTGGAACTCATCCATAATCACCAAGTCTGGATTAAGCTCTTTCATGCTAATTTTGCAGAAGATGATTCTGAATAAAGTGATGGCTTTATTGGTTGTATTGTAGTCATTTAGCGCAATGGCTTTAAGAAGTAAATCCTTCGCTTCTTGATAGCAATCATCATTCACCACCTCTTTGCAGATGTTTTCTCTGTATCCAGTGCATACATTTTCTTTGATATCTTTTTCATATTTGTCGATAATATCTGTCCAATTATCTCCATTCGCACCGTAAATATTCAAACGGTTTTTAAGAGCAGTCTTATGATCTTTGAAGTCATCAAGATGGCTCAAGATGGCAAACATCAATGCACGTTCATTCATATTGCCAGCTGATGTCTGGAGATTAAAAGATGTGCCAGGGGTGAGAGGAATCAATATTCTTGGTTTGCTCTTCTTGGATTTTTGAAGTTCTTTTACCTTTTTAGCTACTATGAAATGCTGCATAGACAGTCTGCTTTCGTCTATGTTCATGACATCTTCTATTCCCAAGTTTTCTGTGTTTTGTTTGACAATGTTGGCGTTGGAGCAGATATATACTACACGATAGGTATTATCATCCCATATACCATATTCGTCGCTCAGTTCTCCAACGGCCTGGATAACACCTTTGGACACGATAGTCTTACCCAGTCCAACTTCGTCAGAAAGCAGAACTCGGCGTTGTTTCTTGCTTTTGAATATATCAACGATGTGTTTTACCGTTGCCTTTTGAAAATCCTTTAATTCCTTTTCCATCATTATTTCTGTTTTATGGCTTCCTTAAAAGTTTTGTAGATCTCAAGAAATTCTTGGGTGTATTCTTCTTTGCCGATTTTTCTGATGACATCCTCTATCTCTATGAACTTTTTGGGATTGCTGCTAGCAGCTTTCAGCAGTTGCTCATAAATGTTGAGTGAGAGAGGCACGGAATCTTTATCATTGCCGTGCAGAGCAATCAGCTTCATGCTTTGTTCTGCATCAAACAGATATTCGTCTATGTCATCGGTCAGTATAAATGACAAGTAACGGAGAAACTTCTCCTTGCTGTCCACAAACGTTTTATATATAGCAATGTCTCTATCTTCGTATGGTATGCCTTCGGTCGGAATCTTGATGACTTTGTCCATATTCTGTCCATTGGCATCTTGTACCGATATAATGTAGAAGTCTGACAGTTGAGCCAATGTCAGGTTTGAAAGTATTGCCTCGTTTTCTAGTTCTACTTTGTAACCTGCTGTTTGCATGGGTGCAATCTGTATTCTGTACCTGTTGTCGTGATGTCCTGCCTTGATAATAACATTATAGTTGCCATCTTTACAGGAATAGCACTTTGCCAAGAAGTTATTCGTGATATAATTTCGTACAAAGGCTTCTAGCTCTGATGTCTCATGCGTTTCTTCTGATTCTGGAGGGAAGTTGACGGTCTCGAAGATTTTACTTTCTTCTCTTGCATCCATTTGTAGAAATTCCTCTTTGAAAGAGTCAAATACTAAATGCTTGCCATACTTGTATTGCAGTCGGATGATGAATTCTGAATTTTTATGGAAGGCTGCATATGTGGCATTAGCAGATCCGACGAACAGAAAATTTCCGTATTCCCCTTTAGGGTTACATACTAGAAATGTCTTTGCATGAAGGTCAGTTGGCATAATGTCGTTATGCGTCATTCCATCTTTCATTACATAGATTTCATGATTTTCTTTATTGAACAGGTCGTATATGTCTTTAGATACATATCCTGATGTGGTAACGAGAATGTGCCTGTTTTTTGCATTCTTGTCTAACTCTCGTAGTGTTTTTATGTCAATAAATGGAGAGATGGTCATTTGGTCTGTTCCTTGCCATGCTTCTGGATAACTGATGTGCTTGTTCAGGTTTTGCCCAAAGAGTATCGGGATGAATTCATACCCATCCTTCTCGAATAAATCTGTATCTATCTCAAAATGTTTGACTTTTCTTATGGATTCAATGACCATTTTCATCTTTTTCTTCTTGTCTTTGATGATGTGCTGGTTGTTGGTAGTGCCATTTCCCATCAAGGGAATTAATGAAGTCAGAAAGTCAATGAGAGGCTTATGCTTCTTGTTGTTGATGGTTTGTTTCCCGATTTTACCTGTGAGGCTAACAACCATATCAAGGTTATTGTCTAGAGTAAGGTTTCTGCTCATGACGATGACTTTGATTTGCTGGTCGTTTTTTTCTTCTCTGTTGGTCTCTTTGATAATCCATACTTTCGGATGGAAGTTGGATAGAAATTGAGACTTTTGAGGGCTTTGTACTTCATAGATACAGTTATCCATGAGGGATAGATAGGGTTGGCAGTTTGATGGTATGTGCGTTCCACCTTTGTTGCAGAACAACACAAATTTGTTTGCACTTCTTCTAATTCCTTCTAATAGGCAAATGGGGGATTGAACGGCAGCTTCGTTGTTGCTGCTTAGCAAACCTAATGCCATAGGGATGATAAGCAATGCTTGTGGATTAACGCTATAGGTTGTACCAATAGCGAAGTCCACGTCATAGCCTGGTGAGACCAGCATCTCGCCATAAGTATAATTGCAGAGTTGTTCTTTAGCCATTTGACAGTCCTTTCTTTATTTCTGTGATGATGTTATATACGGTTCCCCAACGATAATCGAAGAAATAGGCTTCTATTCTGTCGATTCCCTTATATTTGTTAGGATTCGCCAACTTACTTCTTGATGAACCTTTTGTTTGTTTTTCCCGATTAACAATGATTTCTTGCAATCGGATGAAGTTTTCATCTGTAGGGTTGTTAATTAATGAGCATGCTTCTTTGCAAAATTTGATGGATCCATTGTCTTGTAGGGTATAGCCAACGAAATCTAATGCTTGGAAGAGTTTTTCTTCGCTAATGTCTGATTTCCATTCTTCTTTCAACTGTTCGTAACGTTCAAATTCCTTTTCTGCTTCTTCTGTTCTATCTGTTCTTGTGTAAAACACATAGTTATAGACTAACCGAAGAAGATACTGAAACTTAGAAAATCTTGCGGATAGCGTATGAATCATAAAATGCTCATCGGTCATGTATTTTTTCCATTGGTCTCCAAGGTCGAAATATGACTTCTGGGCAAGTCCAATAGGGTAGTCGTCACGAAGGATAGTAGCCAAAAATGAATCTTTGGCTATTTGTGAGGCTATTATCTTGTCTTTGATAAACTTAGCTTCGTCAAATGTCAAGTCTATATTGATTGGAGTGTAGCCATCAAATGTATATGACAATCCACCGCCATCAAATAGTTGGTAATTGCCTGATAACTGATTAGCATCTCCCATTTCTTTTTCTTCATCTTGGGAAATGTATTTCTTGGGTTGTTTGTGGATGGTCTTGCTTTTTTCATAAATAAGACTGTAGATGTTGCTGTTTGTCAATATCATACCATAAGAAACAAGTGCGCCATAATAGATGTAAACTGGGTCGTATTTTACGTATTTGCTATTCTCGGCTTCTGCCGCATCGATTACACTACTTCCTGTTATTCCCCAGTTGTTGGCTGGTTCTGTACCTCGCAATAGTTGACGAGTCAATTTAATCTCCAGATTCAATACCTTGGCTCTTACTTCGTTTGCACTTTTGTATGTTCCTTTCTCTGCTTCCAAAAAAAGAGAAGGGAGTATGGCGTAGTATTTTGCTCTATTATGTAAAGTAGAGATTCCAGGAAACAACTTGTTGGAAAAGGCATCGCGAATGCGTCCCAGACCAAGCTCGTCAATTGCTTGATGCTCTTGGATGGCTTGTATAACTTGATGCATTTTCAGTTGTTCCTCGGAACTGAAGTTTATGAATCCTAATTTCATTCTAATTTCCTTTTTTGTTTTGACATGGTTACTAACATAGTTACTAAAGCTCTGTTACTATTTTACGAAAAGTAACAGAGCTAGAAATGTCTGACTCTGTCGTTCAGTACTAAAAAAGCGACAGAGTCGTATTGTTTATATTGTCTCCAAGAACAACAAACCCTTTTCGGTCGTTCTGTATTGCTGCTTAGGACTTGTCGGCTTGTCTGGTACCGTAAGTTCCAGATAATCATGAAGTAACAGAGGCTCGATGAATGCCTTGAAGTTCTTTGATTGATAAGTAACACCGAGTATCTCGAATATATCTTTTCTGAATTTCGGGTCTTTGCAAAATTTGAGAATGGATACAACTTTATCTGTAGCATCTATGTATGTATCTTCTTTAGCTCTGTTACTAGCTCTGTCACTATCTAGCCAAAAAGTGACAGTGCTGGTACAAATATCGCTCTCGAAAGTTACGTCGTTGCCGGTGATTTCCTTCCACTCATTCATCATGTCGAAACCATAACCGATTGTTTCTGATAGATTTACCAGTCTGAATATTTTGGCGATAATTGGGTTGCGAGGATTGGAATAGAGATGGTTGCCCAGTTGGGATATAGGCACAGGATAGCCACCTGCATTGAAGAACTCGACTCTGTCGGTGTAGATATGAATGCAGGAGTGAATGGTGCTGAAAGGGTCGAAGTGAGAGAGCATATTGACCAATGCCTCTCTTAGAATCTTGAATTGCGAGCGGTCTTCCACATTGAATCCCTCGTCGTTCATCATGAATGGAGTATCCACGATGAGGCGCAGTCTCCTAATCATAATTTGAAAATACTCCCAAAGGTTCTCTTGCTCTGGGATGCGATAGGTATAGCGAGTTCGTGCTTCTCTCACGCTTCTGCCAGGAATCTCCACCAAGTCCATCCAAAATGTTGGGACATAACGGCGAACCCATTCTTCTTTGCCAAAGCACATCAAGCCGCCATAATTCAGATGTCCCTCATTATCGGCGATGCCGATGCGCTTGCAGAAGTCGGCGATGTCATTGCCTATCAGATTGGGACGAGGGCTGTATAGCTTGAAGTAGTTGCGATAGTCGCGAATGGTATCCTCATTGAGCATGGAGAGGTCGGAGTCTAAGAGTATTTGCTCAGACTTGATGCCGAATGATTGGTTATGAAACATGGCGGTTATCTCACCATTGGTTGCTCGTTGGTCTCCACTACCAAATCGGATGAATGTATTCTGTGGATTGTTATAGTAGATAGGTTTGTGGGGTGATGAGGCGATATGAAATGCCAAGACCTTATGTCCATCTATATGATAGAGCATGCTCTTGGCATCGACAGGCTCATTGAATTTCTGGGAGCGCAAGGTGCCCAAGAAGTCTTGTTCCAACTTCTCTGCATTGTCAACTCCGGAGATTTCAAACTTCTTGCCATTCTGCTTCACTCCAAGCACTATCCATCCACCGGAAGTGTTGGCGAATGCACTTAGGGTCTCCCATATATTCTTGGGTAGTTCGCTCTTGGCTTCCTTGGCCTCGAAGTCCTCCCAGTCGATGTCGTTGATTCTGTCTATCAGCTCTTCCTTGGTCATAATAATGATGATTTAATTGAGTAATTGAAATTCTTTCTCCCTTCACTTTTACCTATCTTCCTCTGTCAATCAGCGAGTTGCAGTGAAGGGACGGAGCGGTAGCTACTTCAAGAAATAGATAGGGGCATGCTGGGTGCCTTCCTTCACCATGATACCTTTCTCGCAGAAATGGTTGAGCCACTTCTGTGCCATGTAAGGAGTCAAGCCGAAGAGGATGCGCAGGATGCGAGTGGTGACGTAACGGTTCTCTTGGAGATACTCCTTGATTTTCGCCAACAACTTTTCCTCTGTATATTGTGTGGATTGGCTTGTGTATTTTGAGCGAACGAAATGGGTGTTTCTCTGAACTTGCTCCAAGAGTTTTGCCTCGGGGCGGAAGTTGATGCCAGTGATGCTTACTTCCATACCCGTAATCTTCTTGTCGGGATTGTCTTTGGGCATGTCAAGACTTGCCGACATGGAGAAGTAACCGATTTCGGGAATGTAGAAACGGCGACCCAAGGAGAATTCTTCCACGCAGATGTCGTGCAACTCTGACAATACTGCTGCCACATCACCCTTGGTGAGAGAGCAGCGGGTTTCGATTTTCTCCTGTAGTTCTTTTGCTGTCAAAGGTTCGTGTTGGATCAAGCGAACATATTGGCGTTTCTCACCAATGCCTTGTGCATTGTTGAGCGTGTAGATGTCATATTTCAGTTCCATGTCTTTGAATTGTTTATGGTTTTACTTAGTTATCTGTTGGCTTTATGGTTGATAAAACCAAATGCAAATATACATAAGAATGTGAGAACTCGTATCTTTTGGTGTTAAGAATTAGGTTTATTTATACTTTGGCATATGTGACGCAATCGCACGACATATGTCAAGCGATTGCACCACATATGCCGTGTGATTGCATGACATATGCCACGCAATCGATGGAACGCAGTTCTTTCATCGTTATCTTCCTATTCTCGCATCGTTACTCTTGGGAGGATTGATGCTATAGACCGGGCTTGCATAAGATGAAACTGAGCGTGTTGAAGCGTAGGCTCAGTTTCTTCCCTTCATTGTAAGTTGTTGATAATGAGGTGAACTTTCTGAAAAGTGAAGGGAGAATGAACTATGACTAGATTTTTTGTTTAGTAATGACCGACGAACCAAGAAAAGCAATGTTGAGGCTAAAATAGAAAAAATAAAGGTTTTTAATAATCATAATGTCTAAAATGGTTGCCATTTCAGAAAAAAGTATTATCTTTGCGCCAAGAATCAATAAAAATAGATTATGGTCGTAGTTGGTACAAGAGACTTTCGCACAAATCAGACTAAGTATCTGAATTTAGCCAAAGCAGGTGAGCACGTTGTCCTAAAATCACGTGCAGGTAGTTTTTGTATATATCCTATCATTGAAAGCAATGTCGTTGATACTCCCCGCGATTTGATGAAAGAACTCAAAAACGCCTTGACAGATGTGAAGGAGGCCATTGCTGGCAAACGTGTTTTACAATCTGCAGAAAGTTTGCTTGATGAGTTGTAGTATCAAAGTGTCTGACGACTTTGCAAGAGAGGCAAAGCGTCTTGCCAAGAAATATCCAAGCTTTAAAAAAGACTATAAGGAATTCTTGGATAGCATTGCAGAAAATCCTTTGCAAGGTGATGAGATAACAAAAAATATACGTAAGGTTCGAATGCTTATCAAGTCTAAGGGCAAGGGAAAGTCGGGTGGTGCTAGAGTTATCACGTTCAATATTCTTTCTGAGATTGAAAATGGTCAAGTTGTCTTGCTCCTTATTTATGATAAGGAGGAAGCTTCTACGGTTAAAATTAATGTTATCAAGCAATTGGTTCGTGATTTGGGATTTGAAGTATAATTACAACAAACTCAGTTTGCTGTGTAAATAAACTGTCTGTATTTTAAAACCTAGTGAGATGGAAAATAAAGAAAACCTATTTGAAATAGGAAAAGACATTGAATTGCATAGAAACAAAGAACTGCAAGGTTTTGTCCATAATTGTGCAATAGCACGAGCATCTTGCCATTATTGTTCTTCGTTACATCCTGAAGATAGTGGTGAAAAGACATTTTGGCTTGTCAACAGACCTTGGGCTCAGTATAGTAATCGCAAAGATATAGCATTGCGTAGTCATGGTCAATCTGTTTGCAAAAATACTTTGATGGGTGAAATCCTTATCAAGCATTTTTCTGGAAAGCAGAAATATGTACAGAAAAATTTATATGGTTACAGAAAGGGTACGGTTAACGAAGTAGAGATAGAAATCTATAATCGTGCCCAATACAATCTTACTCCAAACTCAGTTAAGGAGATAACAGTCAATCTTGATGGTGAGGAATATCGTTATCAAACATTGGAGCAGTTGCTTGGTGAAAAAAGAGCAATAACAGAACAATTGGAAGTACTAAAGATGCAACAGGAACGGACGCGTAAGGCCTTGGAAGCAGCGGAAGAGCGAAAGTGTAAACAGCAAGAAGAGGAGGCTGAACAAGAACGTCTTTTGGCAGAAAAATTGAAAAAACAGCACGAGGAGGAAGCAAGACAAATTTCTGAATTAGAGCAAAAAGAAGTTGAAGTTGCAGAAAAAACTGCACGTGCCAAAGCATTTTTGCGACAAGGAGCCGAACTCCGTTCACAACATATCCTTGACCCTTCACAAGAAGATGCAAAACGCTCAGATTTGTTCAATGGAATCCCTGTCCTTATAGAAGGTGGTCCTGGTACAGGAAAAACTACAACTATGATTCAACGTCTAAACTTTTTACTTTCAGATGTTGCATTGCGAGATTACGACAATGGATTAACAGAAAAACAGATAGAGGAAATTACCAATCCGCAGACAAGAGATTCTAAGTGGTTGTATTTTTCTCCGACGAAGGATTTGCTAGCATTTCTTAGGACAAATATGGCTAATGAGGGATTAAATGCTAATGAGAGAAATTCCACAATAATTGATGACTTCTGTCGCCATATGCTAACTGAGTATAAACTGAATGTGCCTGATCAAAATGGTCCCTTCTTGAGGTATAAGCAAAATGAAGATGAGGACTATCTTATAGTTGATGCAAGTGTGGCTATTGCTTCGTTTGAGAGATTCCTTGTGCGCAAGATTAGAAATGTATTGCTTGATATTTCTAAATTGCCGACCAATGAATATCCTTGGCATGCGACAGCTATGTCTATCAAGGCTTATTGTCAAAAAGCAGAAGGAATTAAAGACATTAATTCTTTGATGAATCTTCTTAATTCTATGGAATTTAACGAATCTGTTGCAATTAAGGAAAATGAAAAGAAAGTCAACGAGCTGAAGAATTTATTGGCTGTTCGGGTGCAAAATCTAATTACTGCTGATGAGGCTATGACTACAAGCATAAAGAGTTTGTTTGCCAAATGGGATGATGAGGATGAAGATGGTATTTCTGATGATTCCTACGGTGATGATGATTTGGGAGAAGAGGTGGAAAGTTCTGTTGCGACTAAAGATTTCATACTTATCCTGAATCGTAATTTAAAGTCTATACTTCGCAATCTGAGTCTTAAAATGATAGATAATAAGCAGAAACTATCAAAAAGACAGACGGAATTGTATTCGATTGTCAAAAAGCATGTAGATATGCAAGATCTTTCTTTATTGGGAAAACTAGAATGGTTTTCCAAGAAATTTGCGAGTTCCTGCAAAGGTATAGAAAACAACATCTTCAACCAGATACCAAAGGCATATAAAGAGTTCCGCAAGGAAATTCTTCAACTTGGTGCTACCTGCTATAAACAACAATTATTAAGAAAAATTGTTGCTAAAGATAACAACAAGCGCCTTCATAGAGAAGAGGTGGAACTTTTGGTAGGTTTCATAAATAATTTAATTTACGGCATCTATAAAAAGTCTAAACTCCGTTTTGAGGAAATGCATAACAACAAATATTTTAAGGCTTATATGGAGAATGTCAAACCCGTAATCGTTGTTGATGAGGCCACGGATTATTCTATCATTGACTATTATTTTATGTCATCATTTCGTTATTATGAATTTAATACGATGACGTTATGTGGTGATATAATGCAAGGTTTTAACAATAATGGTATTGATAGTTGGGAACAATTGAAAAAACAGGTTTTGCCAGAATTGAAAGTCTTTGAGCTAAAAGTTTCTTATCGGCAGACTCCTACATTGTTGGATTTGTCAAGGCGCCTATATTTTGATGATCAAGCAGTGGAGGCTCCTTACTATTCTAATGTCGAAAAATCAGAGGATGAGCCACAACCGATTTGCTATATTTCAGACGATCCTTCCAAGAAGATAAAATGGATGGCTAAGCGTATTTGTGAAATTTACAAACACTGTAATGATAATCTTCCTGCTGTGGCCATTCTTGTTGGTGATGACGTAGATGTTGATGAGATGGTTAGTGAAATGCAAGATATTGATATTCTCAATGGCTTTTCTGTATTTAACTGCACTGATGGAAGGACTACAAATGCGATGAAATGTATTCGTATTTTCCGTCTTTCAGAAGTGAAGGGGATGGAATTTGAAGCAGTATTTTTCTATGATATAGACGAAGCACTTAAAGGTCAGGGGCATAAGATGCTTCGCCGTTATCTTTATGTTGGTGTTTCACGAGCTACGTCTCATCTCGCAGTCACTTTTACGAAAGAAGATGGTAATGAGGATATTATCAAGTATTTTGATATAAGTAAGAAAAATTGGAAATAGCAATTCTGATATCATAAAAGTGTAAACTAAACGAAGTTAAACTTTTTTGTAGTTTGACGCAGTTTAGTTTACACACTCTCTGCTTAGGATTGTATAAATGTACCCCTCTTGCTAAATAATCATAAACCTGCTTTACTTAATCGCTTGATAATCAATATTAGTTATTAAAGTTTCGCAAGTGAATATTCACAAGCGTAATTTAACTTAATTTTAAAATAAAAAAGGCTCTGAAGTTTGTATAACTCACAGAAAATGAGTATCTTTATAATCGCTAAACAATAAAGATAAAACTTCAAAGCCGTGAGCAAAGATACAAAAATTATTTCAGATCTGCGAAGCTTTTTCGCAAAAAATGACGATAATCGTGCAATTAAGTGCATTATGGGTGTGATGGAACATATAAATATACGCTCCAGCCAGATTGGAGTAGAGAAGAAAGAGAACTGCAAGTTCACCACTTTGCAGGTACTCAACCTCCTCATGCTCTTCCCGTTCTTCGTAGTCAAGAATGCGAGTCGATACTCCAACTCGTCCTTGAGTAAATTGTTCAATTGTGATAAAGACATGTTCTATCGTTTTATGAATGATGGCAACGTCAAGTGGCGCAAGTTACTATATGCAATGAATCTTCAGCTGATAAAGAAGATATCAAGCAGCACAACTGTTCATCATGACAAGCCGGTTTGTTTGATTATTGATGATACTGATGCACCTAAGACTGGTATGACGACCGAACTCATAGGAAGAATCTGGTCTCATGTTCATCAAAAGAGCATCCTTGGTTATAAGTGTCTGACCATGATGTTGTCCGATGGCGTTAGCCAGCTCTTTCTCGATTTCTCTCTTCATGGTGAGGAGGGAAAGGACAAGCAAAAGGTTCAGGGACTTACTGCTAAGCAACGCAATGCTCGCTATACCGAGGACCACGAAGGGCAAGCGGTAAAAGAGCGTGTGGATGAATATCTGATGAAGAAGACAGACAAGGCCATAGATATGGTCAAGTATGCCATCAAGCGAGGTGTTCGCTTTGATTACTTGCTCGTAGATAGCTGGTTTACAAACACTAAGCTTGTGCGTTTCATTTCCAGCAGACATATCAAGTGTCACCTGTTGGGCATGATTAAACTGGGCAAAACCAACTATGCAACGAAGCATGGTAAGATGAATGCCAAGCAAATCATCAAGCACCTGCAAAAGGAGAAGGCATGCAAACACAACAAAATACTTCGCTGTACCTATTGTACAATGGACGTTAAGTTGGATGGTGTGCCAGTCCGTTTGTTCTTTTGCAAACGAGGACGCAAGGGAAACTGGAATGGGTTGTTGACCACAGACCTTTCTCTTAGCTTCCTTGAAGCGTATCGTATTTATGCCAGACGATGGGCTACCGAAGTTGCATACAAGGATTGCAAGACCTTGCTGAACTTTGGCAAATGCCAGTCTGTACATTTTGCCGCTCAAATTGCTAGCTTCACTTTGACAATGATGCAGTATAACATCTTGTGTACAGTGAAGAGATTTGAAGCGTATGAAACCATCGGTGGTCTCTTTACAGAGGTTACCAATGACACTCTCGAGTTGTCCGTAACGGACAAGATATGGGCTATCATTTTGGACTTCGTTCTGGAAGCAGCAGAGCGTTACTCTATAGATGCTACAGAGTTGCTGGCAGATTTCATCGAAAGTAATCCTGTTGCCCATACGCTACGTAATATGTATATTTATAAACAAGCAAGTTGATATTTATTCACTTGCGAAACTTTAGTTAGTTACCTCTCAGTAAGTATCTTACGCAATAGTGCCTTCTTGTACAGATTGTTTTTTCTTTATAACTTTGCACAAAAAAATGAAAGTATAACAGGTAAAAATAATATTAAGGTTATGAAGAAAAAGATTATGATGTTGGCAGTGGCTGCTATGGCAGCCCTCAGTGTTTCAGCTCAGGGTGAGTTTAAGTCTTACGAAGGCAAGGGATTTACCATGCACGTGTATCATTCTAATGATGTGATGGCTGATTGCAGCTTCGTCATTGAGACCAAGAAGGGATTGGTAACTATGGAGGAACCTCTCTTCAAGAGCGGCGTAAAGGAGTTTGAGGCTTATGTGGCTAAGTTGGGTAAGCTTGTAACTGCTCGTATCACCGATTATCATGAGGGTGGTACTGGTATTCAGCCTCTTGTACAGCCAGCAGGTATGCCTCAGTTTATGCACGAGGGCGTGTATGATGCTATGATGAAGGGATTCCAGAAGAACTTTGGCGACATGATGGTAGAGCGTCCTACTGGCAAGGCTAAGGAAGTGAAGTTTGGTAGCACCGAGAAAATCAATGGTGTGAGCTATCTCTTCACCAAGGGTCCTAAGAATGATTTCCCTGCTGCTACTATATTAATAGGTAAGGACTTCTGCTTGATGCATTGGGCTCCAGCCAAGGCTCACATGAATGCCCTCCAGCTTGCCAACCGTGATGCTGTGGCTCAGGCTCTTGAGGGAGCAAAGGCTGCCAAGGCTCTCGGTGCCAAGTATTATCTTGGCTCTCATGGTGGCGTGGTTACTCCAGAGGATTTGGATTTCCGCATCGCTTATCTCACCAAGATGGAGCAGTTGCTCGCAGATAACTAGGATGCCGCAACCTTTGCACAGGCATTGAAGAATGCTTATCCTAACCTTCCTGGTGCAGAGGCTGTGGATGCAGTGGCAGCCAACTTGTACAAGTAATTTAAGGTAAGCGACACACCTTTATAAAGATAGATTTCAATTTATATTGGTCTCCGCAAAAATGTCATAGTGATACTTTTGCGGAGACTATTTGTATTCTCTCTTTCAATAAAGACTCCACTTCAAAAAGTGGGTTAAATTCGAATTAGACATATGCCTTGGAAAGTTTTTACGCAATCCTTGGCGTTAACTAACTTTGGCGACAAGTTGGCAAACGACCAGTTTATATAGTGTCAAAATGCCTCTTATTGCCTAAATATAGCCCCAAAGTGGGGCGATTCGGTCTTTGAACTATTTTGTTGCCATCTGGAGACCCATTTCGAGGTCATACAAGAAAAGTCGGCGCATGTTGATCCAAGCACACCTTGCGATGGCTTGCAAAGTATGCTTTATCTTTGTGCGGTATCTGGTCTTGTTGTTTCTCGTATGGAAGCTATATTGGAACATGGTTGCCTCGACATTGTTGCGTTTCTTCCTTTCCTCGAAAGGGATGGATTCAACTTTCTTGCGAACCTCGTCCTTGTCCACTTGCTCTTTGGTGAAGTACCTCCAAGTCCTTTTTCCATTTGAACTCTCAACAGGTATCTTTCATTGGTCTTGTTTGACTGGTATTGCCGTTTGGACTTCTGCCGTTGTCTTGTCGGTGACTTGCAAGGTATGTTCGTCCGTCATGTCCAAATCAAATCGAGAAGGCTTTCCTTATATGCCATTGGCGATGAACTCAATGCCGTTGTCCTCTGCGAACTTGCGATTCTCTTTGCTTTGGTATGCTCCATCGGTATAGACCGTTTGCACGTCATTGCCAGTAACATCCTTCGTGGAATCAGTAATTTTGCACTTGCTTGTTGAATTCGCGAAAAAGTCAAAGAACGAATGAAAGTTAAACTTTTAAACGAAACCACTTTTTAAAGTGGACTCATTATTGAATTATTAACGAACTATTGTTGTCAGTCTCGATCTTTTTTTATATTTTTGCAAAGAATAAGCAAAATAGCAGCACTGAAAATAGGAAATAAGGCTCCATGAGAAGTTATAAACCATATATCATCAAACTATTCATCGTTTCCTTCAGCTTTTGGGGCTGGATACTTACCAGCTATGCCCAGAAGGTAGAGACAAACGATTATTTCTATGTGCTCAATACCCAGCAGGGGCTTTCTGATAACTGTATCCTGCAGATGATGCAGTTGGCAGATGGCAGGTTAGCGGTGAGAACTCCCAAGGGCATCAATCTCTACGATGGAAGGCATTTCACCTTAATCCCCCTTTCAGCAGAAAAGGCAGAAAGCATCACGAAATACAAGGGGCAGACGCATCTTTATGCCGATAGCCAGGACAGGTTATGGGTAAAGGAATACCAGAAGATAATTTGTTTTATCCCTTTTCCACCATTTAGCATTACCTTTGCAACCGAAATACAATCTGATGTATTTGTAACTGTACAAATCATAAACCCTCTAATAAAATAAACAGAAGTATGCTAAAGAATTTATCTTTCATTGCCCTTTTGGGCATCGCTGCCGTTGGTGTTCCAAGTGAACTCTGCGCCAAGAGCGTAAAGGTGGCAGGCACCCAGAAAGGTACGGCTGCCAAGTCTAT
>ERZ1023666.456-NODE-456-length-16997-cov-8.881478_pt1 | contig 16997 bp, 10 predicted proteins | sample MGYA00380341_ERZ1023666 | MGnify/ENA primary metagenome ERZ1023666 (study PRJEB33179, sample SAMN07448983) | human gut metagenome | biome: Human-gut; feature: Human associated habitat; material: Faeces | host: Homo sapiens | place: India: Bhopal | collected...
ATATCCGGACGACGATCCATCTCCCGTTTCCAAACCGTTTGTTTTACTCCCCGCTCATCAGACATTGCCTGGTTGCTTCCCTTCATCATCTCTTCGATACCATACGAAGAAAGATAACGTTCCGTACTTCCCGGATAACCAAGCGTCATGCAGAAAGAACCTTCCTTGTATCCATCCAAAGAGATGGGCGCTACATATTCAGGGTGATAAGGGACGTTGTCAGGAGAATAATCAGCCGGACCATTCTTCGTATTAGCATAGATACGAAATACACTGAAATCGCCCGTATGCCGCGGCCACATCCAATTGTCCGTATCCCATCCGAACTTCCCGACAGAAGAAGGAGGCGCAAAGACTAAACGAACATCGTTATAATCACGATAAACGGAAAGCCAGAATTCATTACCTGCATAATAAGCATCGACAATACCGGTCAGCGTAGAATCTTTTTCGGAAACTTCCAGACCGATTACATTCATGATCGAATCGACAGCTACACGGCGTTCTGTTTCCGTTTTAGCATAGCGGGCGGCAGATAATACCCGTTTGGTTACGTCTTCCGTACGAAGCAGAAAACGGACATACAACTCCGGATTCGGCAGCTCTTCGTCAAGGCTACGTGCAAAAAAGCCATCTTTCAGATAATCATGTTCCACAGAAGAGTGTTGCTGGATACTGCTGAAACCACAATGATGATTGGTAAACACCAGACCGTCTTCGGAAACCACCACTCCCGAACAGAAACCTCCAAAGCTGACAACAGCATCTGAAAGAGAGGGTTTCTTCGGATTATATATTTTATTCACAGGCATTTGCAAACCAAGTTCTTTCATTACCCGGTCTGTCTGTTTGTTTTTGCGTAGGTTTCCCAGCAGCCACATTCCCTCATCGGCAAATACATTTGACAGACAGAGGGAAAAGACTATCAAGACGGTTAGTCTGAATTTCATATTACTATTTTTAGATTCATTATTCGGTAATCAGCCTCAACTTCTTCGCTCCTACACGGGCTTTCAGCCATTCGCTGATTTTCTGTTTCTCGGCAGCAGACGGATGTCTGTCGAATTTCAAAACAGCCAATGTTACCGTATCGGTCTTCATCGAGTCAACCCGCACTTCGAGCGAATGAGCGATGGAGAGCGTAGTGATGGAAGGGTAAAGCACTTTCAGTTCGGGCACTAATGTACGACTCATTGCATCATACGTTCTGTATTGTTCCAACGTTGTCTCCAGTTGGGAAATTTTCACTGCCTGTTGCTGAAGTCGCTGCTCGCTGTTTTTGTAGAAGTCTTCCATGACCATGGCACGAATAGAAGTCACATCTACCGCTTCATTATTCATCCCCTGCAATACAACCAGCTTCGTATCTTCCAACTTATATTCTTTCATCTTGCTACGGGCAATAGAAATCGAAGCATCGGGCACTTCAGGACCAATCAAAACAACCCGCACTTCTTTATGCTCATAGCTGATCTTTTTATCAAGTACCTGTGTATTTTCAAAGCTCAACTGATCGCTAATAAAACGATTGGCTGCCGCCTCATAGAAGGTGCTTTTTATAATTCCAAATGTCAGATAAACCGCAGGGCACATGGTAAGCACCACAATCAGAACGATGTATTTACGTACGGTCTTCTCACGGGTTTTATCTACAAACTCTTTTCGTTGGAAATGCATCACACGAACCCCGAGGAAAGTAGCCAGACTGATAAAAACAGAATTGATGAAGTAAAGATAAAAAGCACCCAGGAAATAAATAAGATTACCGGAAGCCAGTCCGTAACCTGCCGTACAAAGCGGTGGCATCAATGCAGAAGCAATGGCAACGCCCGGAATCACCATTCCTTTTTCCTTGGTAGAGAGAGCCACCACGCCTGCCAAACCACCAAAAAGCGCGATGAATACATCATAAATAGTGGGCGATGTACGTGCCAGCAGCTCTGACTGTGAACCGGCAATAGGGGCAAGAAGGAAGAAGATAGTGGCCGTCGTCACACTGAAAGCGGTCGTTATGAGAAAGCTCTTTAAAGAGCGTTTCATCAATTCGAAGTCGTTCAGTCCGACAGAGAGTCCTACTCCCATAATAGGCCCCATCAGCGGAGAAATCAACATGGCACCGATAATTACTGCGGTAGAGTTTACATTCAATCCGAGTGATGCCATAAAGATGGCAAAAATCAGGATCCATAAATTGGCACCTTTGAACTCTACACCTTTACGGATAGAATCCACGGTGGCCAGTTCGTTATCCTTGTCTTTTTTCAAGTCCAGATATTCTCCCAGAAAGGACTTGATAGCAAACTTATTACGTTCATCTGTCTTCATAGTTATTTCTTCTTTATAAAGCGATTAATAACAGGAATCTGACTCAATGGTAAATCCTTCTTGATAATATAAGCTATAAATAGCAATAAGAGTACGGTACGGAAAGCGAGACGAAGCACTAGATTAGAGATAGGCACCTGTTCTCCAATAACGTAGAGTGCCGCTGCCAGCAGAACATAAAGCCCGAGGCTTTTCAAATCATAACGAATCGGGTATTCTTTCTGTCCTATCCAGTAGGATAACAGCAAGATTACCGCATATCCTGCAACAGAAGCCCATGCCGAAGCAAGATAGCCGTAAACCGGCACAAATAATATGTTCAATACAACAATAATGACACAGCCGATCACCGAGAAGTAAGCTCCCCAATAGGTCTTATCTGTCAGTTTATACCAAAAGGACAGATTAAAATAGATTCCTTTACAGATTTCTGCAAGCATCACAATAGCTACTACTCCAAGACCTTCCCAGTAACCTTTTGCCACGAGGTAACGCAGCAAATCGAGGTAGAACATTACAGCAAGGAAAGCCAACAACGAGAAGATAAGAAAATATTTCATCGCAGCCGCATACATTTTTCGGTTATCTCCTTCGCGGTCTTTACCAAATACAAACGGTTCGTAAGCGTAACGGAAAGCCTGTGTAAACATGGCCATCACCATCGCTATTTTGCTGGTTGCCGCATAGATACCCAATTGTACCAACCCTTCCTGTCGATCTTCAAAGAGAAACGGATAGATCATCTTATCAACAGTCTGATTCAGAATACCTACCAAACCTAAGATCAATACCGGAAAAGAGTATACTACCATTCGCTTCAGCAACACCCGGTCCAACTTATAAGCAAAACCTGTCAGCTCTGGAATAAAGAAGAACATCTGGACAACCGAGATAATCAGGTTGCTGATGAAAATATATCCCACCAGATAGTCCGGATCATAAAACCAAGAGATGGTTGCCGGACAATGTACATTCAGCCACGGACACACCAACAGGAAAAACAGATTCAAACCGATGCCGCCAATGATAGAGAGCAGTTTGATAGCTGCAAACTTGACAGGGCGTTTTTTATATCGCAAATAGGCAAAAGGAATGCATTGAAAAGAATCTAAAGCTACCACAACAGCCATCATCGCTATAAATTCCGGATGATCGCCATAATCCAGCAAATTGGAAATAGGTTGCAGGAACAACAGGCAAAGGAGAACGAAAATCAAAGATACGCCTCCTACTGACAACAGAGAGTTGGCATATACTTTCATCGGGTCTTCCCCCGATTTATTGGCGAAACGGAAGAATCCCGTTTCCATACCGAACGTAAGCAGTACGAGCATCAGGGCTGTAAACGCATACACGTTCGATACGACTCCGTAACCTCCGGTAGAAGCCGGCAATACGGCTGTATACAGAGGTACCAGCATGTAGTTAAGAAATCGTCCGACAATACTACTTAACCCATAAATCGCAGTATCTTTAGCTAATGATTTTAGTCCAGCCATGTTTTATTAGTGATTATCATTCAGATTGGTTCAACGTTTCTTCTTTTGTTTGAACAACCAATCCATAAATCCGGGATAATTGAAAGCCGGATTCCAGCTTCCATGATTACAACCGGGAAATTCTATATATTCCACATCTGCACCGGCAGCTTTCAGTGCTTTATATGCTTCGCGAGAACCTTTCACCGGAACTACATCATCCGCATCTCCATGAAAGATACGAAACTTCACATCTTTGGCAGCCGACAACCGGTTTGGATTAACTATACCGCAGATAGGAATTGCAGCAGCAAATATCTCCGGGTAGCGTATTACTAAATCATACGTTCCCATCGCTCCCATTGAAAGGCCGATAATATAAACCCGTTGCGTGTCCACTTCGGGCATCACCAGATAGGAATCGAGCAACTGTTTAAGTGTCTGCAATATAGGACTGATCTCCTGTCCTACCGGCATTTCAGCAGGTATAAAAGACTTCGGACGTTCCGTATAAGCCCAGTAACCGTCTGTCGGGCACTGCGGAATCAGCACAAAAGCAGGATACTTTTCTTGATTGACCGGATTAAGAAACATCTGTCCGCCATGAGTCAATTGCTTCTCATTATCATTTCCCCGTTCGCCGGCTCCATGCAAAAACAGCACGATGGGGTACTTCTCACCCGGTTTCACCGATTCGGGGTGAATCATCCGGTAAGGTAAGGAATCTCCTTTAGAAGAAACAAAAATATCTCTTCCATATCCCTGTTGAGCCGATAGAGAAAGGCTCAAAAAGAGAAAAACAAATAAAGTAGTCCATTGCTTCATCATCCAACTATGCTTTATAAAGTTCTTTTATACCGTTAATACCACTTATCACATGACGCTTTATGTTAGTCATTAAACAGTGTTTTCTGACTGTTATAAAGACTTCTTCCCAAATGCTTATAGGCAAGTTCGGTTACCTCGCGTCCGCGGGGAGTACGTTTCATGAATCCTTCTTTTATCAGGAAAGGTTCGTAAACTTCCTCGATGGTTCCCGCATCTTCTCCCAAAGCCGTAGCAATGGTCGTTATACCGACAGGACCGCCTTTAAACTTGTCTATAATGGTACAAAGTATCTTATTGTCTATCTCATCCAGCCCGTACTTGTCGATATTCAATGCTTCCAGTGCAAACTGGGCAATCTCCGTATCGATAGAGCCAGTGCCTTTCACCTGTGCGAAATCACGTACTCGGCGAAGCAAAGCATTAGCAATACGGGGCGTCCCACGACTGCGGGAAGCAATCTCCGAGGCTGCACGTACCGAGCAAGGCACATCCAGTATGGAGGCAGAACGACGGATGATATTGCTCAAAATATCATCGTCATAATACTCCAAATGAAGGTTAATACCGAAACGTGCACGAAGCGGAGCCGTCAGCAGACCGCTACGCGTGGTTGCACCAACCAGCGTGAAAGGATTCAAATCGATCTGGATGCTGCGTGCCGAAGGTCCCTTATCGATCATAATATCGATGCGGTAATCTTCCATGGCCGAATAAAGATATTCTTCCACTACGGGTGACAGACGATGAATTTCATCAATAAAAAGCACGTCGTTCGGTTCGAGGCTGGTCAATACACCTGCCAGGTCACCCGGTTTGTCGAGCACCGGACCGGAAGTTACTTTAAAGCCGACTCCCAATTCGTTGGCGATAATATTTGAAAGAGTTGTTTTTCCTAATCCGGGAGGACCATGCAACAGCACATGGTCGAGTGCTTCGCCACGCAGACGTGCCGCCTTCACAAAAATGCGAAGGTTTTCCACCACCTTGTCCTGGCCGCTAAAGTCTTCAAAGCTTAACGGACGGAGTGCATTCTCGAAATCCCGTTCTTTTGAAGTAAGCTGATGTTCGCGTATGTTAAAATCTTCCTGTTCCATTTATTTCTTGAAAAGTAGGAGACAAAGATAGAGATTTACATTCATTTTCAGTATAAGAAAGACGAAGATTTAGTTTATTTGAAACGTAATAACTACTTTTGCACTATCTATATACACGCTATCAACTATGGTTCTAAATTACATTTGGATAGGATTCTTTGTCGTCGCCTTTATCATCGCCCTTGTAAAAGTGATTTTTCTGGGAGATACGGAGATATTTACAGCTATCATGAACGCTACATTCGATTCTTCAAAGACAGCTTTCGAGATATCTCTGGGACTTACAGGCGTACTGACTCTTTGGCTGGGTATCATGAAAATCGGAGAAAACAGTGGATTGATTAACGCACTGGCTCGCTTTCTTAGTCCGGTGCTTTGCCGACTATTTCCGGATATTCCTAAGGGACATCCGGTGTTAGGGTCCATCTTCATGAATATGTCTGCCAATATGCTTGGCCTCGACAATGCAGCCACCCCATTGGGGCTGAAAGCGATGAAAGAGCTGCAGGAACTGAATCCGAAAAAGGACACTGCTTCCAATCCGATGATTATGTTTTTGGTGATTAATACATCCGGCCTTATCATCATTCCGATCAGTATCATGGTATATCGTGCACAAATGGGGGCTGCACAGCCTACAGATGTATTTATCCCTATTCTGCTAAGTACTTTCATTTCCACTTTAGTAGGAGTCATAGCAGTGAGCATCGCTCAAAAGATAAACTTAATCAATAAGCCTATTCTCATTTTAATGGGCATTATTTGTCTTTTCTTTTCCGGCTTGATTTACTTGTTCCTAAGCGTTTCACGAGAGGATATGGGTACTTATTCTACATTGATAGCGAATATTCTGCTGTTCAGTGTCATCATCCTGTTTATTTTGACGGGAGTCAGAAAGAAAATCAATGTATACGATTCGTTTGTGGAGGGAGCTAAAGAGGGCTTTACGACGGCTGTGCGCATCATTCCTTATCTGGTTGCTTTTCTTGTAGGAATTGCAGTGTTCCGCACTTCGGGAGCAATGGATTTTCTGGTGGGAGGCATCGGCTACATAGTAGGCTTATGCGGAGTGGACACGAGCTTTGTAGGTGCACTGCCTACCGCATTGATGAAATCACTTAGCGGTAGCGGTGCGAACGGATTGATGATCGATACGATGAAAGAACTGGGACCGGATTCGTTTGTAGGGCGCATGAGTTGTGTAGTACGCGGAGCTTCGGACACTACATTCTACATTCTGGCCGTTTATTTCGGCAGTGTGGGGATCACTAAAACTCGTAATGCGGTAACTTGTGGTCTGATAGCAGACTTCTCGGGTATCATAGCCGCTATCTTAATCAGTTATTTATTTTTCTTTTAAATCATAACATTCAATTATGGCTGTAACTTATCAAACAGAAGGCGTAAAAATGCCTGATATTAAGAAACGTGAGACTACGGAATGGATAAAAGCCGTAGCTGCTTCTTACGGAAAAAGACTCGGTGAAATCGCTTATATCTTCTGCTCGGACGAAAAGATTCTGGAGGTAAACCGTCAGTATCTGCAACATGACTACTACACGGATATTATTACTTTCGATTATTGTGAAGGCGATCGTTTATCAGGTGACTTATTCATCAGTCTGGATACGATACGTACGAATGCGGAGCAGTTTGGCACCTCATACGAAGACGAACTACATCGTGTGATTATCCACGGAATTCTTCACTTATGCGGCATCAACGATAAAGGTCCCGGGGAGCGAGAGATTATGGAAAGTGCTGAAAACAAAGCATTATCTATACGAAAAGTGTAAACAAGCCTCAACAGCAAACGATTTCAATAAACAAGCGATTTATTCAAACATACTATACTGTATAAATACTGTAAAACGAAGACGCCTCATCGTAATCACTACGACGAGGCGTTTTCATTAGCAACGTAATGCTAATTTAAACACTAAATTATTTAAGAGAGAGATTTATTACTTCTTATCAGGGGTTACTTCTGGAGTAACCAATTTCTTGATTGATTTCATATTCAGATACAGAAAGGCCAACCGCGGCTGTGCTTCCTGAACAACCAATTCCAATGAATCTGATGTTACATAACCAATACGTTCACGTGTTTTATACACTTCTACTTTTCCGTTATCTTCTTTACTAAATCCTTCTATAATCAAATAGCCGTTGTCGATCTTCCATGTTCTAAGATCTAAAGACGGTACATTGATAGCAGAACATTTACCGCCTTTTTTAAACTCAAACCCTTTGAGTTCCCCTGTAGATTCATAGGTATAAGGATTACACCATTTACCAATAATTTGTTTCTCCACTTTCTGTCCATAGCTGCTGAATGCAAAGCAAGACAGAACCATAACTGTCATTAATAGTTTCTTCATTTTAATTTATTTTTCTAGTAAATCATATTTCTGATCAATTCCACGTTCTCGCAAATGAATACCCTCTTTCATCCAACGCGGCTCTTTTGTTCCTTTCAGGTAATAATCAAAGAACTGTTTCATCCGGATAGTCCAGTCTTTCTGTGCAGCCTGATTACCAAGAAAATGCCCTTCGCCTTTGTAATTAAGATGCCATGCCGGACGTTGTAAACGACGCATAGCTAAATAAAGTGCACGACCTTGTTCGTAGGCAACAGCCTCATCCTTATCATTATGCCAAATTAATAATGGAGTATGTATTTTATCCGCTTCCACGATAGCAGAGCTTGCCAAATACTTATCTTTGGCTTCCCATAAACTCTTTCCCATACGGCTTTGCCACTCTTCATACATGAAATAACGCGGCAAACCACTTCCACCACGAATACCCAAATAACCGGTTACCATATCAGTAATAGGAGCCCCGATATTAGCACAAGCGAATATATCCGTCTTCGTCACCAGATAACTAGTTTGGAAACCTGACCAACTATGCCCCTGAAGACCTATCTTTCCCGGATGCGCTATCCCCTGCTCTATCAAGTATTTCGTACCGCTTACTACTGCATCATAACTACTCTGTCCCGGTGTTCCTATGGTAAAATGCACATCCGGCATAAATACAATATACCCATTACTAACAAAGTACATCACATCCGCCATTGCACTACTCAACATTGGAGCATGATAAGTGTTCAGCCCTCCGGAATGTGTTTCATAGAACTGTACCAGAACAGGATATTCTTTCTTAGCGTCATAATCTTCCGGCAAGTAAAGTATTCCCTTGTTAGGCTTATTCTCATAATTAGTCCATTCCACTAACTTTGCAGTACCCCATTTGTATTCGCTTTGTTGAGGATTAGCATTCGTTATACGAATCGGATCAGAGAAATCCGATTTACTCCACCACAGATCACGGAATTCTGATATATTCTGACGATTCCAGATACAATACTTCTGATTGTCAGAAAAACGATGAATTGAATAGATATAAGGACCTTCTGCGAGCTTCTTCAAGCGACCTTTCATGTCAAGTGAATAAATACCTTCATCCATTGTATTTTCATCCCATACGCTGACTATAACCGTCTCGTCCGGATTGAATACTTCTTTGTCAATATTGCTGGTCATTTTACGGATAGATCTCTGATTTTTGCGACCATACCCCTTAGTGATGCATTCCGGTTGACGTTCTCCGGTCAAATCGATCTTCCACCAGTCATAAGCATCATAAATCAACACATTATTACCATCAGCAGTCCAACCAGCAATACCACAAGCAGGTGCAGGATTTGGTTTGTCATAAGTTTCCTCGAATATCGGATACCCAATAGCTGTTGAAATATCGGTAACCTCACCCGTTTTTCCGTCAAACTTATTCCATACTTGTGCAATAGGATCATACATCACAGCCCATTTGCCATTCATCGACCACCTCGGTCTTGTCCGGTAGCTACGTCCTACCAATTGCTTTTCTCCCGTATGTACATTCACAGAATAGATGTCAAACGGCATTTCATTAAGCCAGTCTTTCTGCGCACAATAAGGCGTTTCGTCTGTGTAAAGCACATTATGAATCTCTTCCGCACGATCCGGCTCCAACAAATCAGCATGCCCGGGAGCTACTTCCGTCAATTTTCGGGAAGCAATGTCATAGATATATTTCGAATATTGAGGACGGAAATAACGACTGCGTGTCTGCAAAGTAGGTACTTCATATTCATCCCAGGTCCACAACTCCAGCTCAAAACTCTTATCCGGCTTTATTTCCTCTTCTTTCTTATCTTTATTTATTTTTTCCTGATAAGGTCTGAGTTCCATTGTCAGAAACTTCTGGCTACTTGACAGGTTAGCCCGGACAAGTTCCATCCTTGCAGGGAGAACTATCTCTTTTCGGTCAAAGACCAAATCACAGGTGTTCTTCTTTAAGGAAAAGTTGTACCATAGTGAATCTTTAATACTGAACCCTCCTATCATCTGTTTTGCATTCAAGTTGAAAGAAACTGGTTCTTTCTTTACGGAACTCTGATAAATAGTCTGATAGGGTCCGGTTAATGGACCATAACACAATGCGTTACCTTTCGCTTGTTTACGTACAAAGATGATAGATTGTCCTTCGTTGTACAAGGTATAATAACCAATACTGTCAATTTGAAAGGAAGTGCCGTTTTTTAGATGACGAACTATCAAGCGGTCGAAAGATGGAACATGATTGATGGTATCCTTCGGCACATTTGTTACAGAAATTGAGTAAGGAATTCCTTTTGCTGGTCGGAAAGCTTCCTTATAAGTCCACTCGGTCTTTGTGCCTGAAGGCAGTTCTAACAGGATTGTTTTCGCATTCCCAGTAGAATCGGACACTTGATAATATGCAGCTTGATCTGAATTATAAAACTCAATATTTTCTACATCCTCCAACAGAATCTCCTTACGGGTGCGTGAGTCAAACAGGTGCAAGATCTTTCCGTCTTTGTACTCGGGATTATATTCCATAGGAACTATACGATAAGTCACCCATCGCCCTGTCGGAGAAATATCAGGCGACTCTACACGCATCCATGACATACACGCGTCAATATCAATCGGCTTCTTCGGTGTTTGTGCCTTAATATTCTGACCAAATCCGATCAAAAGTCCTACTGCTATTCCGATTCTTATTATTGTCCTGTTCATCTTATCTTCTCCTTTCATCTTCTATCATATATTTATTCAGATCAATATCTGCATCCGCCGAATGATCGTTCAATAGTAAACGTGCGAAATGACGCCACATTTTATGTTCAAAGAATACTTCTGATTCACCAAAGAATCCATGAGTGCATTTCGGTAGTACAAACATATCAAAGTCTTTGTCTGCTTTAATCAATGCATGTACCAGACGTAATGTATTCGCCGGATTTACGGTATTATCGACCGCACCAGTAAATAACAACAAGCCATGCTTGTAATTCTTGGCTAGTTCCTGATTAGGGCGTACACGAACACTATAATCATAAGTCGTATGCTCCACTCCCAAGCTATCTTTCCCTGTTTTCACCTTTTCATCTACGCCAAAGTGAATTTCCACAAAGCCCTTATTATAGATTCTGTTATCATGGTTACCCGCCGAAGAGACAGCAGCTGAATAGAAGTCGGGATAAGTACATATAGCTGCAGCCGACATGAATCCTCCTCCGGAATGACCATAAATACCGACTTTTGTACCATCAATGAAAGGATAACGGGCAGCCAGTTGCTCAATAGCATACTTATCATCTGCCAATGGATAGTCACGCATATTGTTATATCCATATGTATGATATGCTTTTCCACGCATCGGAGTACCACCTCTATGACCTACAGTAATAACAATGAATCCCAGTTGCGCCAGACGGGTATTATATACATCATTCACAGTAAAGCGTGTCGGCACATACTCAAAAAAAGGTCCCGGATAGACGTTCGAAATAATGGGATAAACCTTCGTCGAGTCAAAATCTGCAGGTTTCCACATCACGCCATAAAGATCAGTCACACCATCAGCCGCTTTCACCTTAAAACGCTCCGGAGCTTTCCATCCCATCTCATAAACAGGTTGCAAGTCCGGTTTTTCCAGTTTCATAACCACCTTTCCACGTGAGTTGCGAACGACATTGACAGGTTCTTGTGAAACTGTGGAGTAGGAATCTACAATATAATGGTTAGAGGGAGAAATTCTAGCTTCATGTGATGCGTTTTCGGGTGTCAACAAACGAATAGCATTCAGTTGATCCAGTTTAGCTTCATAAAGGATATAATAATAAGGGTCGATGCTTTTCTCACGACCATAACCATAAAAATAAAATTTTCGACCGACAGTATCAATCTTTGCAATCGGACCAGCCACCCAAGTTCCGTCTGTCACCTGATTTTTCAGGTTTCCGGTAGCAGTATCATACAGATAGTAGTGTCCCCACCCGTTCCGTTCCGAACGAAATAATATTTCTTTTCCATCTTTCAGGAAAGACACGCTACGCATCTGATAATCAAGGTACGGCTTATTCTCTTCATGAATTACGACGCGTACCTGTCCAGTTTCGACATCCACCTCACAAATATCTGATTGATTCCAAGAGCGGTTATAACGTTGAAAATAGAGACGTTTACCATCATTTGTTGTATACAGTACATCGATATACTGATCAGGCCAACGATTGATATCTACTTTCTTCACTTCCCTTTTATCTACGTCGCCAAGTAAAAGTTCATATTGTGTCACGTCTTTATCTCCTGCCAACTCGGCTTTATAAGTCGTTAATTCAGGAAACTTTGACAATGAATTGATTAACCACAGATCGCGCACTTTCCGATTGTCCTCACGAACAGCATAAAAACGATGAGTACCCGGAAGCCAATGAGCTGATTCAGCCCCGAAACGTCCCTCCATCTTTCCTTCATCCTCACGATTGAATGTATAGTCCGGTCCCCCGTCTGTTGTCAACTGTACAGGTATTGTATCCTGTCCCTTTTTCGGATTTCCGACAAAATACAGGTTGTCTTTACTGGCATACAACATATACAAGCTATCCGGAGAATATTTCTTCCAGTATGGATCACCGTCTTTATAAATAGGCTTTTCATCGAGTTTCTTCAACACTTTCGTACGAATGTTATAGGTATATAGCCCACGGTCGAAGTCGAGACGAATTGTCTCATTATCTTTCATGAAAGTGAAAGACAGATGAGGAGCTGCAGCAGAGTAAGCTTTTTTGGTATATACTGCAATCTTACTCAAGAGTTCGGGGGTATCAAACAACAGACGTTTTTCCTTTTTCTTCGGATTCACATAATAGTATTTCTCTCCCTCACGGGTAGTGAAAGAATAGTAGAAGCAGTCCGTATCATTGATGAACGTAGGGTTGACTTCCGTAGAATACTTCATGATAGGATTCTGTGTCAGTAAACGAAACTTCTCCGCCAACTGATAATTTGCTTTTTGCTGTGCGCTGGCCATGCTGCATATTAATGCAACAGCCGCCAAGCACAGATATCTAAAAAGAGAGTTTTTCATAAAATTTTGTCTATGTCTTATTTGGTACAGTTTATATCCCCCCAATAATCTGCCCGGTTATCACCCAGCAAGTGTTTAGCAAAGAAGCGATACATCTTTTTCTCAAAATATTTATCTGCAGAGCCATATCCATGCCCTGCACCGGGTATTACCAACATATCGAAATCTTTGCCAGCTTCAATCAATGCTTGAGCTACACGATAAGTGTGTGCAGGATTAACATTCTTATCCATATCCCCCGTCACAAGCATCAGATGCCCTTTCAGATTCTTGGCAATCTCTGCATTAGACTTCACACTGAATTTGTACTCATATTCTTTCGTTTCGTTGCCCAAGCTGTCTTTCACAACCTTTTCAACTTCTTTCACGCCATTATAGCATTCGCCCCAACCACGATTATAGATACTATTATCGTGATTCCCGGAACAGGAAACGGCAGCCGTATAAAAGTCCGGATAAGTGAATATAGCAGCTGCAGCCATAAATCCGCCACCTGAGTGCCCGTATATACCTACTTTCTTGCCATTGATAAACGAGTGGCGTTGAGCCAACTGTTCGATTGCATATTTATCATCTGCAAGGGGATAATCGCGCATATTGCCATAACCGTAGCGATGATAAGCTTTACCACGCATCGGAGTATCCCCTCTATGTCCTACAGTAATGACAATAAAACCTAGCTGTGCCATACGGGTACAATAGCTGTCATCCAATGTAAAGTTAGTAGGTACAAAGCCGAAATAAGGACCAGGATAAACGACTGAAATAATTGGATATTTCTTTTCAGGATTAAAATCAGACGGCTTCCACATCACTCCATATAAGTCGGTAATATTATCTGCTGCCTTTACAACAAAACGTTCCGGCTTTTTCCAACCCGATGCATAGACTAAGTCCAAGTCAGGTTTTGCCAACTCCATTATCACTTTGCCTTTTCTATCTTTCAGCATGATTTTAGGCTCCATGTCAACTCTTGAATATGTATCGATATAGTAATTATGAGATTTCAAGAAATTCACATTATGCTGCCCATCTTCTGTACTTAATGGAGTAACTCCTTCTTTGTCAATATCAACTTCGAAAAGCATATAATAGAAAGGATTTACTTTCTTATCTTTTCCATATCCATACAGATAAACTTTGCGTTTCAGTGTATCAATAGAATTAATGTAGCCTGTTACCCATTCACCAGAAGTCATCACATTCTTGAGGTTTCCATCGCCATCATAATGATAATAATGTCCCCAGCCAGTACGCTCTGAACGGAACAAAATATCCTTACCATCGTTCAAGATTGCCACATTACGAGCATGAGGATCACGATACGGTTTATCTTCTTCATGAATGATCTCCTTTACTTCCAAAGTTGAGAGATTAACCGAGCATACATCTACTTCATCCCAAGTACGTTTAGTGCGTTCAAAAAACAAATATTTGCTATCTGAGGTAACATGAAGAGGCATTACATACTGGTCTTTCCATTTGTCCACCTTCGCTTTCTTTGCCGTTTTTTCTACAATATCAATAATCGTCAAATCATTTTGAGTAACATATTTATCACCAGGGAACTCATATTTATATTTGACCAATGACGGTGAATCTTCTATTGAATTAATTACCCAAAAATCTCGTAATAAACGGTTATCATCACGCACTGCATATACATGACGATTATCCGGACACCAGCGTGCTAGCGTCGGTACTTCTCCGTCTTCTGCAGGTTCGTAATCATCTTCACGAGCATATGAAAAGTCTTTCATACCATCCGTAGTCAGTTGCACTTCAGTTGTATCTACTCCCAGTGACTTATTTCCTTTCACATACAAATTATGATTCTTTGCATACAAAATATATTTCTTGTCAGGAGAAAAGTTCATCCAAGTATAGCTTGGGTCTGATGATTCTTTCTTCTCTTCTTTCTTCTCAACTATTGTCAGTTTACCCGTCAAACGATTATAACTATACTGCTTACCCTTATAATCGAACTCAAATGAACGTTGATCTTTTGAAAAAGTAATAGATGAAATGTCCAGTTTATTTTTATCCACCACGCCTTTGGTGAATTCACTTAACTGCATAGCCATCTTACTTTTGTCAAAAAGAGGTTCACGTTTTCCTGCAGCAGGCATCACATAATAGTAATCTTTACCAGCTGTCGTTTGAAAATCAAACCAGAAATTATCTGTATCATTGATTTCCCGCGGATAAATCGATAGACTATTATTAGATAATTTACCTCCTAAGGTAAATTCCTGAAACTCCTGTACCAACTCGTAATTGGCTAGTATTGTATCATGCTTGCCAGAGGCTTGTCCCCATCCTTGCAATGCAAAAATAAAAGACAAGCTGCCGACAATAAAAACTCGTTTTAATACCATAATGGCTATTTTATTACTATATGAATCCCTTTTAAAGCTATTCTTCTAGAAAGAAAATGACATATAATCATCACCACTTCCCCATTTATAAAGGACATCTACAATTTCTCCAAAGTTCTTATTTTCTTCTGAAGTGGTTTCATTCGGGAATTGCTGTTTAAGAGAAACCGCCGTACACGTACCGTCTTTTAGTCTTGTTTCTACAACACTATATATATAAAAACTTCCGTCTTCCAAAGCAACCCCTAATTGCCCACTGTAAGGATACTTGTATTTACGTAAATTGGTGGTCACATCCATACCTGACAAGGTCTTGACAGCAGCAGGCAACGGCTCACCTAATGGCATCAAACTCCCTCTATATTCCACATCTCCATAAGAATCCCATCCGTATTGATAATAATAAAGCTGGTTTCCGCTGGCAATAACCACATAACGTTTATTTCCAAAATTAGCCATACCACGATAATCATTGATAACTCCTAAAGGAGCCTCATAATACCAACCATCCATACAACTAACGGATCTGCTATCTGCCTCTAACCCGAAATAACGCAATTCATATACTGATGTAGCTTCATCTTTCAGCAAAACCGTCCAAAAAGGATAAGCCATTGTAAAATCATTCCCTCCATCATATGGAGCTGGCAATGCATCTACCACTGTCTTTTTTATATTTGAGAAGTGATCTTCACCACTCGGATCGGCAATATTATACATATTCCCACTTTCAGAACTAGTCATTTCGCCGATAGCTGAACTCTCACTTCCAGCTACATTACCCACATCCAAAATGCCCACTAATGAATTATCTTCTTTTGTCAACGCAAGCATCACATTCGTATAATAGTAATTAAACTTATAGGCTTGGAACAAGCGACTGAATCGGGTTTCATTATTTAATCCTATAGACATATAGGTACCTGCATGAAAATCAGCCGCATCTGCCTTTTTTTCCCAATAAATTAGTCCATTCTTATCCAACAATGCCTTAGCCGTATAAGTCATGGCAGCTTCTATCGGAGAAAAATGAGCAGGAATATCCCCACGGAACTCTTCATCTGTGTACACTTCACGTTCCAGCGTATTGCCATTAAGCTCCACCCAGCGATCTTGTTTCACTACCAATTCATCGTATACGCTAATACCGTACTGAAGATTATAATCTATATAACCAATGTTATTCATCAATCCTTTCGGATTTGATCCCAAATTGGAAACGACATCACGCTTCACTATATGATAAACCAATGAATCACGAGTAAAGGTTTCCCCATTATACGTTACCTGATAATGTTGTGTTGTAGGTACAATGAAATGAAGCACAGAACGTCCGCCTTCATCCGACAGTATAGTCCATCCGCGTTGAATCATAGACATCACCTGAATAATCGTAGATTTTCCGAACTGGACCCCCCACTTAATGTCGCGCACTCCAAATGTCA
>ERZ1023666.471-NODE-471-length-16810-cov-18.406625_pt1 | contig 16810 bp, 9 predicted proteins | sample MGYA00380341_ERZ1023666 | MGnify/ENA primary metagenome ERZ1023666 (study PRJEB33179, sample SAMN07448983) | human gut metagenome | biome: Human-gut; feature: Human associated habitat; material: Faeces | host: Homo sapiens | place: India: Bhopal | collected...
GCTTGCCGCTGGATTTTGCTAGGTTGTTGCCTCACCCCTCCATCCCTTGCCTCGATACAGGCACAGAATGTGAATGGGAACGGAGCAGCCCAAACAGAAATTGCTGTCAAGCAAGGAGTGATAGAGGGAAAAGTTTTCGATAGCGGGGACCATGAACCCATGATTGGTGTAACCGTAGCTATCGAAGGTACAACCAACGCCGTAACGACAGACATCGATGGACACTTCGAACTGCCTGTCAGGAAAGAGTGCAACATCGTACTCTCCTTCATCGGCTACAAAAAGACAGTCATCCGATTTACAGGCAGCAACCATGCCGACTTTGCCCGCATCATGATGAAATCTGAAGCCCAGAGTATCAAGGATGTGGTGGTTACAGGTGTATACCGACGCAAGAAAGAAAGCTTTACCGGTTCTTCGGCTACCTTCAAGGGCGATGAACTCAAGAGCGTAGGTGCACAGAACGTGCTCCAGAGTCTGAAAACCCTGGACCCATCTTTCAAGATTATGGACAACGCACTCTCAGGATCTAACCCTAACAAGATGCCGGATGTGGAAATCCGTGGTAAGTCGAGCGTTGCCGGACTGAAGGAGGAATACGGTTCCGACCCTAACCAGCCTCTCTTTATTCTGGATGGTTTCGAAACAACCCTGGAAACCGTGATGAACCTCAACATGAACCGCGTAGCATCGGTTACGCTGCTCAAGGATGCGGCATCTACAGCCATCTACGGTTCAAAGGCTGCCAACGGTGTGGTTGTCATCGAGACCAAGGCTCCGGTAAAGGGTAAGCTGCAGATTTCATATAAGGGCGACTACAGTCTGGAATTCGCCGACCTTTCAGACTACAACCTGATGAACTCCCGCGAAAAGTTAGAGTTCGAAAAACTGGCAGGCGTATACAAGGACAATACCAACGATCCGTTCAACCAGATCAAGTTGGATAATCTCTACAATTCCCGTCTGCGCGATATCGAGCAGGGCGTAGATACCTACTGGCTCAGTGTGCCTCTGCGCACCGGATTCACCCATAAGCACAACGTATATGCCGAAGGTGGAGAAGGCAACGTGAGATACGGACTGGGACTGAACTTCGGACAGGTGAACGGCGTGATGAAGGGCTCAGACCGCCAGACTCTGGGCGGAAACCTCGACCTGATTTACCGTACCGGCAAATTCCAGTTCAGTAACAAACTCTCCATCGACTATCTGGAGACCAACAACCCGACCGTTAGTTTCTCGGAATATGCCTATGCCAACCCATATTACAAGAAGTATGGCGCCGACGGCAAGATTAACAAGTATCTTTACTATCCGGAAGAGGGGCTGAATGACAACCCTGTATCAAACCCACTTTGGAATGCGCATCTCAACAACTACGACAAGGGACAGCGTTTCGGCTTTACCAACAACTTCATCGCCGAATGGTTTGCTACAGATGATCTCCGTGTGCGTGGCAAATTCGGTATCACCAAGTATGATGATACCCAGGACAAGCGCCTCTCGCCAGAGCATACCGACTTCGATGACCAGGAAGCAACCCAGAAGGGACTGTTCAAACACAGCCTGCAGAAATATCTCTATTACGAGGGCGACCTTTCTGCCACCTACGGCAAGCTGATAGCAGAGAAGCATCAGATAAACGCCGTATTGGGTTTCAACTTCAGCAATACCACCAGCAAGACCAATGGCTACTCAGCCACCGGTTTTACCGACGACCAGTTTGATGCCCCATCCTTTGCCAACAACTACCCTACAGGCGGCAAACCAAGCTACAGCGAAAGCATCAAGCATGCCTCCAGTTTCTATCTGAACGGTGGCTATGCCTACGACAACCGCTATCTGCTGGACTTCAACCTGCGCAACGATGGTGCCTCAATGTTTGGCACCGACAACAGGTTCCGTACCACCTGGTCAGTAGGTCTGGGTTGGAATATCCACAACGAAGAGTGGATGCAGGAGAACGGCATCTTCCAGATGCTCAAGCTGCGTGCCTCTGTGGGTAATCCGGGCAACCAGAACTTCTCTGCCTATCAGGCTTATACCACCTATATGTTCAACAGTCTGATGACCAACGTCTTCGGTACCGGTGTCATCATCAACAGCTTGGGCAACAACGATCTGGCATGGCAGGAGACCATCAACTACAACGTAGGAGCCGATATCACCACGCTGGGCAACCGTCTGAATCTGACGCTTGATTACTACATCAAGAACACCGACCCATTGCTCGCCATCATTACCACCCCAGGTTCTATGGGTGTAACGAGCGAGGCTCTGAATGCCGGTAAGCAGAAGACCAACGGATGGGAAGCCACCATCAAGTTCTCTCCTATTTATATGCCTCATGAGCGCATCAACTGGAATATCTCGCTGAGTGCCACCCACTCCAAGTCGAAATATGCCAACATCGGCAATGCCTTCAGCGCACTGAACGAGAGCGGAAAGACAGGACTTCACAACACCACCCGCTATTACGACGGCGGAAGTCCTACAGCCATCTGGGCAGTACGTTCTGCAGGCATCGATCCAGCTACCGGCAAGGAGCTGTTCATCAAGCGCGACGGCACCTATTCGTTTACCTATGATGCCAGCGACGAGGTAGTATGCGGCGATACCGAACCGGATGTAGAGGGACTGCTGGGAACCACCTTCTATTACAAGGGATTCTCATTCAGCTGCTTCTTCCGCTACCAGTATGGCGGCCAGCTCTTCAACAGTTCGCTCTTCGACAAGGTAGAGAACATCGGAACAGCCGACATCTACAACAACCAGGACCGCCGTGCCCTCTACGACCGCTGGAGCATCAACAACCGCAATGCCCAGTTCAAGGGCATCTCGATGGTACAGAAGACCGACAAGTCATCCCGCTTCGTGATGGATGAGAATACACTTACATGCGAGTCAATCAATCTGGGTTACGAATTCCCGCTCAACATCGCCAAGAAGTTTGGCATGCAGGCACTCTCAGTTCAGGCCAACATGAACGACATCTTCCGCTGGTCTACCGTAAAGGCAGAGCGAGGCATCGACTATCCTTTTGCCCGTACTGTATCATTCTCAATAGGTGCAACATTCTAAAAAGAACGCAATGAAAAAGATATTATATACAATGATCATAGCCTGCAGCACGCTGATGGTATCGTGCGACAGCTGGTTGGAAGTGAAACCATACGACAAGATATCGGAGGGCGAGCTTCAGAAATCAGAAGAAGGCTACCAGAAAATGCTCAACGGTATCTACATCGACCTCAACAGCGATGCACTCTACGGTCAGTCGCTGTCGGTAGAGATGATTGAGGTGATGGGTGGTGCATACGCCATCGGTACCGACAACAGCGTATGGGGCAACTACAAAGACCTCTCCAACTACCAGTATGGCACAGAATACTGGCGCAACCGCCTGGACCAGACCTGGAACAAGGCTTATGCGCTGATTCTGAACTGCAACAAGATTCTGGAAAGTATCGACCAGAACCAAGGTCTCTTTACAGGCGGCAACTATTATGCCGTAAAGGGAGAAGCACTGGCACTGAGAGCGATGCTGCACTTCGACATGCTGCGCCTCTTCGGTCCGGTTTATGCCAAGGACAGCGAGAAGAAGGCGATACCTTATTATAATAAGCAGACCAACAGTCCGGAGCCTATCCTCACAGCTAAAGAGGTGGCAGAGAAGGTGGTTGCCGACCTGGAGGAAGCCCGCATCCTGCTTGCCAACGACCCGGTGAAGACAGAAGGAACCCTGATGAGCGGTTCGCAGGACGGTACCAGCAACTTCATGCGCTACCGTGCTCTCCGACTCAACTACTATGCCGTAGAGGCCCTTCTGGCTCGTGTGAATCTCTATATGGGCAATAAGACCGAAGCGTTCAAGTATGCCACCGATGTCATCAAGACTGCCGACCAGGGCATCTTCCCATTCGTAGACAAGAGTCTGGTTATAGGTTCGCCAGCCGACCCTGACCGCATCTTCTCTTCAGAGGTACTGTTTGCACTGACCAACACCAGCCGCAGCAAGATTCACAAGAATTTCTACGATCCGTCACGATTGCCAAACTATGTGTTCCGCATGGACGATAACCTGATGAGCAACATCGTGTATGGCGGTGCAGCAACAACCGGCGGCTATCAGGACGACTACCGTTACCGTGCCAACTGGATAGCAACAGGCAGCAACCGTTATTTCTACAAGTATAGCGATATGGTGGCTAACGGAAGCATCCAGAACACGATGATTCCGATGATACGTCTGGGTGAGATGTTCCTCATTGCAGCCGAAAGCCAGAGCGACAACCTGGCTAACGGAGTACAGTATGTCAACGCCCTGCGCAGAAACCGTGGTGTGGCAAACCTTCAGACCCTGACTCCAGATTTGCTGAAGTATGAGTACATTCGCGAGTTGTATGGCGAAGGCCAGCTGTTCTATCTCTACAAGCGATTGAACAGCGACATCATCACCTCTTCTAACGCGAACAAGAATCCAAAGGCAAGCGACCTCATCTTCGTAGTTCCACTGCCTGACTCTGAGACAGAGAACTAGTTAATAGTTTACAGTTGAGAGTTTATAGTTAAGACTAATTATATACGATTTTTATATGAAATATCAGATAAAGACTCTATTGATTGGAGCGATGGCGGCCCTATCTCTAGGCTCATGTAGCGAACAGGAACCGGATGTTTTTCAGAACATTAACGGCGTTTACCTGAACAATCGCTCCAACACCAATATCCTGCAGGCAAACACCAATGTGACCTTTGTCTATCAGAAAGGCGATGAGATGCAGGTGCCTGTCAAGATACAGCTGGTAGGCCGTCCTACAGACCAGCCTCGCGAGATAGCCCTAATGGTTAGCTCGGAGGATGCACAGGAAGGCACAGACTACATCCTGCCGGAAAAGGCTGAGATGCCGGCGGGCGAAACCGTACTGGAATATATGATTACGCTGAAACGTACTGCCATCCTGAAAACTCAAGAGAAGCATATACAGGTAAGTCTGCAGCCTAACGAGAACTTCACTCTTCCTGTTACCGAAGAGACGACAGCCAACGGCGATGTGGTTTCTACCCTTTCTTATCAGATTATCTTCTCTGACAAGTTTACCACGGCACCAAAGGCATGGAAGACCGATCTGCTCGGCGATTTCACCCAGCAGAAGTTCGAACTGGCTTGCAAGGTACTCGACCTGGACCCAGCCGATTTCAACGAAGATTCTAAGATGACGCTTGCCATGCAGAGCTATGTAAGTTCTGAGATGCAGAGCTATGTGAGAGAGCAGCAGAAACTTCGCAACAACGGCGAGGCGTACGATGCCGATGCATTCGATGCAAAGGGCAATGCGCTGGCTTTCTATGGAGAATAAAAAAAACTGGAAGATTATGAGAAATTATAAAATAATGGCAGCGGCTCTGATGATGGCTACGATGATGGCAGGATGCTCGCAAGATGAGGGCAACTACGATTATCACAGTCTGAACGAGCCTACTATCACCGGCGTGCCTGAGACCATCTCGGTACTCACCCATGCCAACATCGACCTCGACCCGAATCTGGGCGATAACATCACCGACCTCGATGCCTACAACTACGAGTGGAAGGTCATCAATAAGTCGAGCGACAACGATGTGACCGTGCTTGGCAACGAAAAACATCTCGTGCAGGAAATGACGCTTCCTGCAGGAGAATATACCCTCTACTTCACCGCAACAGAGAAGAAGACCGGACTCTTCTGGCAGCAGAGCTATACACTCACCGTGAGCGATACCTCTTCAGAAGGCTGGATGGTGCTCTGTGATGTGAACGGCAAGACCCGTCTCGACATGATATCGAAGGTTACAGGCAAAACCTATCTCGACATCCTCAAGACCAGCGGAATGCCTGAGTTGAATCATCCATACAGCATCCAGTATGCGCCAAACAGCGGACATTCCGACTCTCCTTTCTATCTCTTTACTGCCGACGGAGCCACCCGTCTGTCAAAGAACAGTTTTGTATGGCAGAAGGATTACGACTTCAAGTACGAGGTAGCCAAGCAGACCAATCTGAAGCCACAGAGCATGGTATGCGACCAGAGCGGCATGATGAGAATGATTGTGAGTGACGGCTATGCATATTCGGCATCCAACATGGGTATCCAGGGACTCTTCGCTGCCGTCAACAAGCAGCCTGTTCTTGCACCAGCAGTAGGAGCCAACATTGGAGCATCCTCTTACGCATCCATCTATCTGCTTTATGATAATGTGAACAAGTGCTTCATGTCCTGCTGTCCATTCCTACCAGGCCTTTCGCTCTCTGATGTTTCCTATCACAGCATGAAGGATATGGAAGAGATTGCTACCGGATACAAGGGATCGGATATGGTAACCGGCAAAGCCTTCAGCGAATATCCTACCGGCATGGATTTCGTCTATATGGAGAATACGAAATATGACCCGGGAAACGCCAAGATGGGCATCACCTATACCATCCTGCGCAGCGGAAAGAAATATGAACTGTATGGCATCCAGCTAGGTGATATGCTCTGCTATGCCGACTGCACCTTTGCACTGGGTAAGGCTTACTACGGCGACTTGAGCGACTGCAAAGACATCGCCAATGCCTCTTGCTTCGCCTTCAGTTCGCAGAAGAACTACATGTATTATGCTGTAGGCGGTACCGTTTATCGCGTGAACCTCTCGGAGAAACCATTGAAGGCAGAGCGCCAGTTCAGTTTCAACGGCGAAACCATCTCGATGATGAAGTTTAATTTCTATCAGAATTCAGCTTCAGCCCATGATTACGATCTCATCGTAGGTTCAGAGAACAGCAATGGTTCGGGTACACTCCGAATCTACGACGGCATGAGCGCAGAGGGCGATTTCTCTAAGGTTACACCTACCAGCTATTCAGGCTTCGGCAAGATTGTAGATGCTACTTACCGTGAGCGTACCAACTAATCATCAACTTTAAAAAAGAAAATAAAAATGAAGAATAGAATATTATCATTGCTTCTGTTCCTGCTGGCAGCAGTGAACATGCACGCAGCTGAGGGCATCACCGTTAGATTTGACGTCAAGAATCCGGTGCTCTCCAATGTGGTACTCGTCTATCACATGAGCGTCAACGAATTTCCACTGACCGACGGAAAGGCTACCGTGCAGCTCGACGGCCTGGATGCTCTCTACGCCAATGTTTATTATGGCGAGAAGACCAAGAACGTATATCTGCAGAAGGGCGACGATGTAACCATCTCGTTCGATGCCAACGATTTCGACAACACCTTCGCCGTGAAAGGCGGCAACGAGAAGGCTATCGATTACTTGAACAAGATTCAGTTAACCGGCTTGTCTAATGAGGTTTACATCCAGCCTTGGAGCGAGTTTAAGGCTACCGTTGACAAGAAGATAGCTTCGATGAAACGCCTACTGAAGGCACGCAAGTTTGCTGCCGACGACAAATTCCTGAAGATGGAAGAAGGCAGAATCACCTACTTCTATGCCAATGCCTTCCTGATGTATCCGGTAAGTCATACTTATCTCACTCAGGATACCACTCTGGTATTGGGTAAGGACTATTACGATACCCTGCGCCAGTATGTGAAGGAGGATGATGATCTCGCCGACAACGATGAGTATCGCAACTATATGATTGAGACAGCCCACGTATTTGATGAAGCGGGAAAGAACATCCGCCAACTCTATCCTAAGGTGCTTGCAGAGATGAGCTATATCGGCGAGAATACGAAGAGCGACAAGGTGCGCGAATCGCTGATTCATTTCCTGGCTTTCACCTATGTTGAAGGTAATGGCGTGGAGAACATCACCGATCTGCAGAATCTGTACTATACCTATGTTACATCGCCTCGCCTGAATGAAATCTTCAAGAAGGCATGTGCCAAATGGGACAAAGCGGCTGCGGGACGTCCATCACCTATGTTCAAGGGTGTGGATGTAAACGGCAAGGAGATGACGCTCCGTGATTTCCGTGGCAAGTACATATATATAGATATGTGGGCTACCTGGTGCGGACCATGCCAGAAAGAGTTGCCATTCCTCAAGAAACTGGAAGAGAAGTTCAAGGGCAGAAACATCGTTTTCGTAGGTCTTTCTATCGACCAGGACAAAGCGAAGTGGGCTGCCAGGGTGAAGAGCGGTGCACTGAGCGGTACCCAACTTTATATCGGTAAGGGCAGCAAGTTCCAGAGCGATTACCGCATAAGCGGCATTCCTCGCTTCATCCTCCTCGATCCTAACGGCAGAATCGTGAATCCAGACATGACCCGTCCTTCAAGCGAGGACACAGAGAAGATTCTGAACAGTCAGCCTGGGTTGTAAGAATAGAGTTTAAAAACAATATATTTATTAATTAATTAAAACACAGCACTATGAAAAAATTGATTTCAATGATGTTGATGCTTTGTGCATTCATCACTTTCTCAGCGTGTTCGTCAGACGACGATGGTCCTACTAACCCAGTAAGCAATGCAGTGGTTCCAACATCTGCAAAGATTGGTGCCGAGGTAACCGTACAGGGTAGCGGTTTCGCTGCTGGTCAGACTCTTTATCTCCAGCCTGAGCAGGGAACTGAGGTTAACACCAATGCCAAGATGTCTTCTAACGGTGCAACCTTCACCATTCCTTACACCATGACTGAAGGTAAGGTAAACGTAGTATTGAAGACAGGTAATGATAGCTGGACATTGGGCAGCATGACTCTTCTTGCAGCTGACAACCCAATCTCTACCTTGTCATTGCCAGGCGAGATGGGTATTGGCGAGGAAGTAACCCTTACCGGTATCGGTTTTGCCCAGGGCGACAAGATTGTAGTTGGTGACAAGACATTAGAGGCAACAGTTACTTCTGATGGCGTAAAGGTTACTATTCCTGCAGATTTGGCAGAGGGCGAATATGCCGTATCTCTGGTTCGCGGCAATGCTTCTTGGGAGTTGGGTAAGATATATGCCTTCCTGCAGCGCCAGGTAGAGAGCATCACCATTACAGATAATTCGATGCTCAATATGTATGCTCCTATGTTGGGTCTTCAAGAAGGCATTTTAACTCTCAACATGTCTTACAATGAAGATGGAACTCTCAAGGAAATTACTTCTAATGGTAGTCTTGGTTGGGTTTTCAATTACAACGGGAAAACTGTTTCTGTAGAGAATAATCCTTATACTTATACTCTTGATGACCAGGGTCGCGTTATCAGCAGTACAGGTATGGATATGATGACAGGCGAAGATGTAACTTATACATGGAGCTACGATGCAAACGGTTACCTAACAAGCGTTAAGCAGGTAGGTGCAGCAGATGATGCTGATGTAAATTTCCTGAGCACTTATACTGATGGCAACTTGTCTGCTTATACTCTAAGTTTAACTAACGAGTTCACAACAAATAAGAGTATCCGTACATGTCCAAACACCGTAGAGCCTTATTATTTGCTGAACACCTTTAGCTGGTTAATGAGCCGTGATGACTTATTCCTTGGTTTCCTTCTCAACCGCAACGTAAAGGTATCTACCTATGTTCCAAATCAGGTAGTTGCTGATGATCAGGATATGGAGACAGGAGAAATGATCAAAGCCACAACAGGTATTGAGAGTTCATTTGAGAACAACGCTTTGACCATACAGAGCACAGGTGCTGCCATTTCACAGGCACAAGGCATTTATGCCAACAAGGTAGTTGTCAAGTACAAGAACAAGTAATCTGTTAAGCCTTTACAAATCGCTTAAAAGATACATAATTATTAAAGCCCGACAGGAAGCAGCAACGCTCTCCTATCGGGCTTTAATTATTGTGTAAAGAAGAGAAATTCAAAAAAAATATGGAAAAGGCTTGCAAGTTTCGGAATATTGGCGTATATTTGCAGAAAAAAAAGAAAGGCTTATGAAATATTTGGATCCTAAGGCCGATTTGACCTTCAAAAAAGTGTTTGGCGAACATCCCGAGTTGGTAAAAAGTTTGCTTAATGCCCTTCTTCCTTTTAAGAGTGAGGAAGAGGAAATCACTTCTGTGACATATCTTACGCCTGAAATGGTTCCCCAGACACCCACACGAAAATATAGCATAGTGGATGTGAGATGCGAGGATGCCCAGGGACGTCAGTTTATTGTAGAAATGCAGATGGTTTGGTCTGCGGAGTTTAAGCAGCGAGTTCTCTTCAATGCTTCCAAGGCATATGTAAAGCAGCTAAACAGGGGAGAAGATTATTCTCTTCTGAAGCCAGTTTATTCTCTCAACTTGGTTAATGAAGTATTTGAGCCTGAACTGGATGATTATTACCACTATTACCATCTTGTACATGAGGAACATACCGAAAAAGTAATTGATGGTTTGCATCTGGTATTTGTTGAGTTGCCGAAGTTTACGCCTCATACGTTTACAGAGAAGAAAATGCAGGTTTTATGGCTTAGGTATCTGACAGAAATTGATGAGAAAACGAAGGAAGTTCCGGCAGAACTGCTGGCTAATCCGGAGATAGCCAAAGCCGTATCAGAGATTGAAGAATCAGCCTATACCGAGGAGGAACTTCTGGGTTATGATGAATTCTGGGATATGGTGAGCGTAGAGAAGACGCTTGCCGGCAGGTTGGAGCGTTTGACGAAGGCTAATGATGATACTGAGGAGAAACTTAAGGCAACATCTAGTCAGTTGGAGGCAACATCTAGTCAGTTGGAGGCAACATCTAGTCAGCTGGAGGCAACATCTAGTCAGCTGGAGGCAACATCTAGTCAGTTAAAAGAAGCTGAGGAGCAGAGAAAAGAAGCTGAGGAGCAGAGAAAGGAAGCTGAGGAGCAATTAAAAAGAGCTAATGAGGAAAAATTGCAATCAGCCAAAAAACTTCTACAGGCTGGAGTATCAGCTGATATTGTGGCAAGTACTCTTAACTTAAGTATGGATGAAATAAAAAAAATGATTCAGGCTTAAGATACAGTAAACGTAACTATAGTAATAAACAGAACCCACTTTAATAAGTGGGCTCTGTTAAGATAATATGCAATCCTTTTTTTTCTTCTGTCGTTGCGCATATTTGAGAGATTTGTACAGTTTGCAATCCTTTCCACATCTAGCCGATTTTCGGAAAGGATTGTATTGTATTTATTTTTTTAATTTGATTCAAGTTTCGCAAGTTCAGAAGTTTCTCGGGAGTAGTCTTATCGGCATTCGCCTCTATTCGGCTCTTCATATCGCCAAAAAATAAAGGTTAAATCCGATAAATCTTGTTAAACAAATTCTATCTTGTCTCTTATGTTTATACCTTTGCACGCAAATTTATAATCACAAAGGACATTTTCATGTCCCAAAAAGGATAATATTTAATTTAAATAAGAGAAGAAAAATGAAAGAAAAAGCAGAAAGTTCAGTAGCCTGCAATCATCACCGAGTAGGCTTCCTGGGATTGCTCGTTACATTAGGCATTGTATTCGGAGACATCGGAACATCACCTCTCTATGTGATGAAGGCCATCCTGCATACGGGCGAAAGCATCAGCGAGAGCACCATCCTGGGCGCCCTGTCATGCATCATCTGGACACTCACCCTCCAGACCACCATCAAATATGTATGCGTGGCGCTGCGTGCCGACAACAATGGCGAGGGAGGCATCCTCGCCCTCTATGCCTTGCTGCGCCGACTCAAGTACAAGTGGATTTACCTACTGGCCATCATTGGCGCAAGCACCCTGCTGGCAGACGGAATCATCACCCCTGCCATCACCGTGACCACAGCCATCGAAGGACTCGAAAGCATCAGTCCCAACCTGCCAGTTATCCCCATCACCCTTGCCATCATCACCATCATCTTCTTCGTGCAGCGGTTTGGCACAGAGAGTATTGGCAAATCATTTGGCGTATTTATGCTGCTATGGTTCCTGCTGCTGGGCGTGATGGGAGCTTTCAGCATCACGTCTTACCCATTGATACTGAAGGCTTTCAACCCCTATTATGCTGCCATGCTGCTGGCAAAATCGCCTGAATGGTTTCTGATTCTGGGTGCCGTATTTCTCTGTACCACCGGTGCAGAGGCTCTCTACTCCGATCTGGGACATTGCGGCAGAAAGAACATCGCCATCAGCTGGGGCTTCGTAAAGACCATGCTCATTCTCAACTATCTGGGACAGGGAGCATGGGTGCTGAATCATGCAGATACGGCACTGGCAGTGAATCCGTTCTTTGCCATCATGCCGCAGAGCATGCTGTTCTTCGCCATCATCATGGCCACGGGTGCGGCAATCGTTGCGAGCCAGGCACTCATCAGCGGAACCTTCTCCATATTGAGCGAAGCCATGAACCTGCACTTCTGGCCCCGCATGCGAATCAAGCATCCTACCCATGTAAAGGGACAGCTCTATATCCCGGTAATCAACCTCGCCATGTACATCGGCGTGGTTCTCATCATCCTGCTCTTCCGCGACTCCTCGCACATGGAGGCAGCCTACGGACTCGCCATCACCATCACCATGCTGATGACTACCCTGCTGCTCGGTTTTTACCTGCACAGCAAGGGAGTGGCACGGATTTTCACGATGCTGTTTATGGGCGCATACTGCATCATCGAAGCCATCTTCCTGACTGCCAATCTGTCAAAGTTTCTTGCAGGTGGATGGTGTACAATGCTCATTGGCGGAATCCTGTTCCTGATGATGTACGTGTGGGTGAAAGCCATGAAGATACGACGCCATTATATCAGCACCAAACCGCTGGATGATTATTATCAGATTATCTCCGACATCAAGGCCGACGAGAGCATCCCTAAGTACGCTTCCAACCTGGTTTATGTGAACCACGCCAACAAGGAAGGTGCCGTAGATGACAAGTTGCTCTACTCCATCATCAACAAGCAGCCGAAACGTGCTGACCATTACTGGCTTATCAACATGGAGTTTGTTGACACACCTGACACGCTGGAGTACAACTGCGAGACCCTGATTCCCGACACCCTCTACAGCGTAACCATGCACATTGGTTTCCGCATAGAGCCTAGGGTGAGTCTCTATCTGCGACAAGTGGTGGAAGATCTGATAACAGACGGAAAGGTAGATTTGCGAAGCACCTATCCTTCGCTGCGCAAATACGGAATTCCGGGCGATTTCCGATTCATCATCATTCACCGCGTATATTACCCGGAGAGTTCAGATAATCGCCAACAGAACCTGCTGATGAGTATCTACGCTCTTATCAGCAAGATAGGTATTGACGAGCCTAAGGCATTGGGCCTCGACACTTCCATGGTAGTGGTAGAAAGAGTGCCGCTCATCATCAACCATCCGGTCGTTAAGGCCAAGGTCATTAAGGTCATTAAGGATTCTGAAACATCACAAAGCAGACAATAAGCAAAAAGGCGAGGCGCTTTCACAAGCTCCCCGCCTTTATTAATTAGCATGAAAATGAATGCTAACAACTAACACAAAACCTTATAACTTTTATCAAATATAAATCGTTATTTGATTTATGAACGAACATCTTAATTAGAGGATAGTCTTAACAGCTTCCAACATGCCCTTCTCCTGAATAAGGTCAAGATCCTTCTTAACCAACTCTGTCAAGCCAGGAACTGTCTTGTTGAGATCCTCGTGCCAGATATAGTCGAAGCCCAATACGCCCTCAGCTACCTTCTGGGTATCGCCGGTAGCCCAAAGCTCGGTGAGCTTGTCCATAATCTTCTGATCATCGTTTGGCTGGATAGGAGCACCATCCTCGCGAACACCACCCTTATAGTAAGTGATGATAGCTGCAAGACCGAATACCAAGCCCTGTGGCAACTCGCCCTTACGCTCCAGGTAAATCTTGACACCTGGCAGGTCACGAGTCTCAAACTTAGGGAATGAGTTGAGCATGATGCTTGTTACCTGATGATCTACGAATGGATTCTCGAAACGCTCCAATACGTCAGAAGCGAACTTCTGGAGCTCGTCCATAGGGAGGTTCAGAGTCTGCATCAACTCCTCGAACTGTACCTTGTGGATGTACTTGCCCAATACTGGGTGCTCGCAAGCATCGCGAACGATGTTCACACCGCTGAGGTATGTAACAGGGCTCAATACTGTGTGAGGACCATTGAGGAGAGTAACCTTACGCTCGTGGTATGGCTTCTCATTATCTGTGATAAGCACGTGGAGACCTGCCTTGTGAGCTGGGAACTCCTCCTGCATCTGCTCTACTGTCATGTTTTCAGCCTTCTCGATAACCCAGAGGTGGAAGCTTTCTGCCTTAACTACGAGGTTGTCCTTGTAGCAAATCTTCTGCTGGATCTCCTTGATGGTGTCGCGTGGGAAACCAGGAACGATGCGGTCTACCAATGTAGCGCAAACGTAGCAGTGGTTTGTGAACCACTCCTTGAAGCCCTCGTAATCAGCACCCATGTCTTCCTTCCAAAGCTCGATATACTGATAGATGCACTCCTTGAGGTGGTGACCATTGAGGAAGATCAGCTCACATGGCATCAGGATCATACCCTTGGTTGGGTCGCCCTCGAAGAACTTGTAGCGGTGGAACAAGAGCTGAACCAACTTGCCTGGATAAGAAGCTGCAGGAGCATCTGTAAACTTGCAAGAGTCATCGAATGCAATACCAGCCTCTGTAGTGTTAGAGATGATGAAACGCATCTCTGGCTGCTCAGCCAAAGCCATGAAAGCCTGGTTCTGAGAATATGGGTTCAACGCACGGCTGATAACGTCGATACGCTCCAATGTATTGATAGCCTGGCCGTTCTCCTTACCCTGAAGGTTTACGTGATAGAGGCAGTCCTGACCATTCAACCAGTCAACCATACCACCAGCCAATGGCTGTACTACAACGACAGAACCGTTGAAGTCGGTCTTCTTATTCATATTCCATACAATCCAATCTACGAATGCACGGAGGAAGTTACCTTCACCAAACTGAATGATTTTCTCTGGAGCGACGCTCTTAGGAGCAGTGCGCTTGTTTAATGCTTTTAGCTCTTTCATGATTTGTTTATTTTATATTTATTATTTTACTTTTCGCTTTAAATTCCAATCTATTCATCAGATTGTTTTTTCTGAGTGCAAAGGTAGTAAATATTTCGTTTGATTGTTCCAAAAACAGCGAAAATCTTCACGCAAACCTTTACGCTCCACTCCGGTTCTATACCTTATTATATATAGAACTGCGCAGGCACAAAATAAAGAAGTAGGGATTTTCCCCCACCCCTTTAGGGGAAATCCTGCCCGAGGGAACAAAAAACATCGTATCTTTGCACCAGAAAAAGAAACATGAAGTATAACAATTAAAAAATATACGATTATGAAACGAATGATAATAGCTCTGGTAGCCATGTTCATGATGACATTCACTACCGCTTCTGCAATGAGTTATGAGCAGGCAAGACAGCAGGCTCTCTTCCTGACAGACAAGATGGCTTACGAGCTCAATCTTACGGAAGACCAGTATGAGGCAGCTTACGAGGTAAACCTCGACTACCTGATGAATGTAGATACATACGATGACCTCTATGGTGCTTACTGGCGCCAGCGCAACATGGATTTGAGCTACATCCTGCTCGACTGGCAGTATAGAACATATATCAATGCCACCTACTTCTACCGTCCGCTCTACTGGAACGCAGGTTACTGGCACTTCGGCATCTACGCCCGCTATCCTCGCCGCGACTACTTCTACTTCGGTCGCCCTCACTTCTACGTTTCTTACCGTGGAGGTCATAGCTGGAGAGTAAACGGAAACAGAAGCTGGTATTACGGAAGAAGTTTCGGCGGACCTCACCCTGGTGGACATCCTAGAGTAGGTATGAGAGACGGATTCAACCGTGGTGATTACGGCAGAGGAAGATCTTTCGGCAACATGAACCGCGAGAACAGACCTCAGATGAACCCAAACCGTGGTTTCGGAAATGCAAGTCGTCCTAACAACAACGCTGGCTTCGGAAACAGCAGCCGCCCTCAGAACGGAGGCTTCGGAAATAACAACGGAGGCTTCAGAAATAACAACGACCGCCCACAGAACAATGGCGGTTTCGGCAATAGCAACAGTTACCCTAACCGCGGTTTCGGAAGCAGCAACAGCAACAGTCGCCCTAACCGCGGTTTCGGAAGCAGCAACAGCAGCACCAGCAACAACCGTGGTTTCGGAAACAGCAGCCGCCAGAACAACAGCAGTTTCGGAAGCGGCAGAAGTAATATCTTCGGGGGCAACCGCAGCAGCATGAGCCGTTCATTCAGCAGCGGTTCCGGCAACCGTTCTACAGGTGGCGGTTTCACCCCTCGCTCTTCTACACCTAGCAATGGAGGTGGAAGCTTCGGACACAGAAGATAAGAAACAGAAAGAGTTATAATTTCAAGTTTATAAAACAGAGAGTTAAAAATCAAGACCTCAAGTAAGAGAGTTAAGAAACCAAGTACCTCAGGTAAGAGAGTAAGAAAAATCAAGTACAGAAAATGGGAATTTGCATCGGGTTACACCGTTCGCAAATTCCCATTATTATTTTATCAACTTCAAGTAAAAGAATTACTCCAATCCGAAGAGCGATTTCAAACCGCCATCTACGCCCGAGAATCCCATGAAGGCAAGGCTGAGAAGCGCTGCAGTTACCATGACGATAGCTACGCCCTGCATGCCTTTAGGAATACGGACCAAAGCCTGCTGTTCGCGAATGCCGGCGAAAACGATAAGCGCCAGGGCAAAACCGAGAGCGGTAGAGAAGGCGTAAACCACGCTCTCTAGGAGATTGTAATCCTTCTGAATCACCAGGATGGCTACACCGAGAACGGCACAGTTGGTGGTAATGAGCGGAAGGAAAATACCGAGCGCCTGATAAAGCGCAGGAGAAACCTTCTTCAGGATAATCTCTACCA
>ERZ1023666.476-NODE-476-length-16671-cov-6.782078_pt1 | contig 16671 bp, 10 predicted proteins | sample MGYA00380341_ERZ1023666 | MGnify/ENA primary metagenome ERZ1023666 (study PRJEB33179, sample SAMN07448983) | human gut metagenome | biome: Human-gut; feature: Human associated habitat; material: Faeces | host: Homo sapiens | place: India: Bhopal | collected...
TCTGCCAACTGGATGTGGCCTTGCCGTTCTCAAGAAGGTGAAGATGCCCGTCTGTACACAGCTGTAAAAGCATTGAGCGACTTCTGCTGCGCACTGCAAATCAATGTGCCTACCGGAAAAGACTCTTTGTCTATGACACAAAAGTATCCGAACGGTGAAAAAGTGATTTCTCCGGGAACTGTGATTGTTTCTGCCGGCGGTGAAGTTTCCGATGTGAAGAAAGTAGTATCTCCAGTATTGGTTAACAATGAAAAGACTACACTTTATCATATTGACTTCAGTTTCGACGAACTGAAATTAGGTGGTTCGGCTTTCGCACAATCTCTGGGTAAAGTGGGTGACGAAGTACCTTGCGTACAGGATGCCGAATATTTCCGTGACGCTTTCCTTGCCGTACAGGAACTTGTAAATAAAGGATTGATCCTTGCAGGACACGATATATCTGCCGGTGGTTTAATCACTACATTGCTCGAAATGTGCTTCTCTAATGTAGAAGGCGGTTTGGAAATCAGCCTCGACAAGATGAAGGAAGAAGATATCGTTAAGATTCTGTTTGCGGAAAACCCGGGTATCGTTATCCAGATCAGCGACAAGCATAAGGATGAAGTGAAGAAGATTCTGGAAGACGCCGGCGTAGGCTATATGAAGCTGGGTAAACCGACTGACGAACGCCACATTTTGGTATCTAAAGATGGTGCTACTTACCAGTTTGGTATCGATTATATGCGTGACGTATGGTATTCTTCTTCTTACCTGCTCGACCGCAAACAATCTATGAACGGTTGCGCAAAAGCACGTTTCGAAAACTATAAGATGCAACCTGTTGAATTCGCTTTCATGCCGGAATTCAAAGGTAAGCTTTCTCAATACGGTATCACTCCGGATCGTCGTACCCCAAGCGGTATCCGTGCAGCTATCATCCGTGAGAAGGGTACAAACGGTGAGCGCGAAATGGCTTACTCACTCTATTTGGCAGGTTTCGACGTAAAAGACGTTACAATGACCGACCTCATCAGCGGACGCGAAACACTGGAAGACGTAAACATGATCGTTTACTGCGGTGGTTTCTCTAATTCCGATGTTTTGGGTTCTGCCAAAGGATGGGCAGGCGGCTTCCTGTTCAACCCGAAAGCGAAAGAAGCGCTCGACAAGTTCTATGCTCGTGAAGACACACTTTCACTAGGTATCTGTAACGGTTGCCAGTTGATGATGGAACTCGGTCTGATCAACCCTGAACATAAGGAAAAAGGCAAGATGCTACACAATGACTCCCATAAATTCGAGTCTACTTTCGTCGGCCTGACTATCCCGACAAACCGCAGTGTGATGTTCGGTTCACTAAGCGGAAGTAAACTGGGTATCTGGGTAGCACACGGAGAAGGTAAATTCTCACTGCCATACGATGAAGACAAATACAATGTAGTGGCGAAATACAGCTACGATGAGTACCCGGGCAACCCGAACGGTTCAGACTACTCCATCGCAGGACTTGCCAGTGCAGACGGACGTCATTTGGCGATGATGCCACACTTGGAACGTGCCATCTTCCCATGGCAAAACGGTTGTTATCCGGCAGACCGCAAGAACAGCGATCAGGTTACTCCATGGATAGAAGCGTTTGTCAACGCTCGCAAATGGGTGGAAGCTAAAATGAAATAAATCATTTCTATATTTACAGAGGCTGGTACTTTTTAAAGTGCCAGCCTCTTGTTTTAAGAAAGGTTTCGCTCTACCAAAACACTCTTTGTAGATACCAAAATTCCGAAAACAAACAATATGTATAAATACCTATAAAATAGTCTGTTTTCTTTCATTTTAAGAACGCTGTTATCTTTCTTCAAAATTTTGTAATATCGGAAAATCTTCTTAATTTTGTCAAACTTTCCCCCTCATTAAAGATTCAATAACCCTTAAAAGTCTTATTTGTATGAAAAAATGGCTTTTTCTAATCTTATTGTTTCCTCTAACTTGTGTCGCACAGACGTATCGATATCTTGGAGTGGAGGATGGGTTAAGCAACCGACGGGTTTACTGCATTCAAAAAGATAAAACCGGCTACATGTGGTTTCTCACACATGAAGGTATTGATCGATACAACGGAAAAGACTTTAAACGATATAAGTTAATAGATGGTGACGTAGAAGTGAACTCTCTGTTAAATCTGAACTGGCTTTATATCGACCAAGAAGGAGTTTTATGGGAAATCGGAAAGAAAGGTAAAGTATTCCGGTATGACCAGATTCACGACTGTTTCAATCTAGTATATAAGCTACCGATGGAAAGCTTCAATGAACAACCGGACCCGATCACCTATGCCTGGCTTGACGAAAACAAACATATCTGGCTGTGTAATAAGGATACAATCTTCCTCTACAACACGGAGACCCAACAGGTTACCCATATAAAGAACGATATCAGTGAAGAAATCACAGATATTGAACAGATAGACGAGTCGCATTTCTTCATCGGTACGGAAATGGGTATTCATTATGCCAAATTGGAAAACAACTCGCTGGAACTTATCAATTGTGATAAACTGGAGAGCGTGAAAGCCCAAGTGATCGATTTATATTTCGACAAGAAGATTCGCAAACTATTCATCGGCACTTTTCTACGGGGAATCATGATTTACGATATGAATACCAAATCCGTGATACGTCCGGAACAAAACTTGAAAGATATCAGTATCACACGATTCAGACCATTAAATGACAAGGAATTATTGATAGCAACCGACGGTGGAGGAGTACACAAAATAAATGTGGACACTTATCAGATAACACCTGAAATTGTGGCTGATTACAACAGTAACAATGGCATGAACGGCAACAGTATCAATGACATCTTTGTAGATGATGAAGAACGGGTATGGCTGGCTAATTATCCCATCGGAATCACCATACAAAACAACCGTTATACCGGCTACAAATGGATCAAACACTCCATCGGCAACAAACAGTCTTTAATCAACGATCAGGTGAACGCCATTATTGAAGACAGAGACGGAGATTTATGGTTCGCAACGAACAATGGTATCAGTTTCCTCAATTCAAAAACCGGCCAATGGCGTTCGGTACTTAGCTCTTTTGAAGAATCGCAAGGTAATAAAAGCCATATCTTTCTTACCGTATGCGAAGTAGCTCCCGGAATTATCTGGGCAGGCGGGTACTCTTCCGGTGCTTACCAGATAGATAAAAAGACGTTCAGCGTCAGCTATTTCATGCCGCCCTTGTATACTCACAGTAACAAGCGACCGGATAAATATATACGTGATATCCGTACAGATATGCAGGGTTATATCTGGTCCGGAGGTTTCTATAACCTTAAGCGCATCAATTTAAAAACGCAGGATGTACGGTTTTATGACGGATTAAATTCCATTACCGCCATTGTTGAGAAGGATGAAAAAAGTATGTGGATCGGTAGTGCGACCGGCCTGTGCCTTTTAGATAAGGAATCCGGGAAATTCGAGCGTATCAAACTTCCGGTAGAGTCGAGCTATATCTACTCTTTATATCAGGCCAAAAATGGTTCATTATATATAGGTACCAGCGGATCGGGACTATTGATTTATGATGTTAGCAAAAAACTGTTCACTCATTACCACTCTGAAAACTGTGCTTTAATATCCAATAATATCTACACAATATTATCGGATGCGGACAAAGACATTATAATGAGTACAGAAAGCGGACTGACAAGTTTCTATCCCGAAGAAAAGAAATTCCATAACTGGACCAAAGATATGGGACTGATGACCACCCATTTCAATGCACTGTCGGGTGTGTTACGAAAAAACAGAAAATTCATTCTTGGCAGTTCGGACGGAGCAGTAGAGTTTGACAAGGATATGAAATTGCCCAGAGGATATTCCTCTAAAATGATTTTCAGTGATTTCAAGCTTTTCTATCAGACAATCTATCCGGGTGATGAAGATTCTCCGTTAAAAGCAAGCATCAATGAAACAAAGGAACTGAAGTTAAAATACAATCAGAATATTTTCTCTTTGCAGGTTTCTTCCATCAATTATGACTATCCTTCCAACATCATTTATTCTTGGAGGCTAGAAGGTTTTTATGATGAATGGAGCAAACCCGGAACCGAGAATACGATTCGTTACACCAATCTTGCGCCGGGCAAATATACACTAAGAGTACGTGCTATCTCCAATGAAGACAAACGTGTCATACTTGAAGAAAGAAGCATGGATATTGTTATCGCCCAACCTTTCTGGTTGACAATTTGGGCTGTGTTGCTTTATGCAGCTTTCCTCTGTCTCATTGCCATCATTCTATTACGTATCTTGATTTTAAGAAAGCAGCGTAAAGTCTCCGATGAGAAAATACACTTCTTTATCAATACGGCACATGATATCCGTACCCCATTGACGCTTATCAAAGCACCTTTGGAAGAACTACGCGAGAAAGAGGAGTTGAGTAAAGAAGGTATTTCGAACATGAATACGGCATTACGAAATGTAAATGCCCTATTACGTCTTACCACCAATCTTATCAACTTTGAAAGAGCGGACGTATACTCTTCCGAATTATATATTTCAGAGCATGAGCTAAACACGTTTATGAATGAAATATTCAATGCGTTCCAGCAGTACGCCAACATCAAACATATCAACTTCACTTATGAAAGTAATTTCAGGTATATGAACGTATGGTTTGATAAAGAAAAGATGGAATCTATCTTTAAGAACATCATTTCGAACGCACTGAAATATACTCCGGAAAATGGAAATGTACAGGTTTTCGTTTCAGAAACATCTGACTCATGGAGCGTGGAAGTCAGAGACACAGGAATCGGCATCCCGGCCAACGAACAAAAGAAATTGTTCAAACTTCATTTCCGTGGCAGCAATGCTATTAATTCCAAAGTAACAGGAAGTGGTATCGGACTGATGCTTGTATGGAAGCTAGTCCGCCTGCATAAAGGAAAGATTAATCTGTCAAGCATCGAAAACCAGGGATCGGTTATCAAAATAACATTCCCTAAAGACAGCAAGCGCTTCCGGAAAGCGCATTTGGCAACTCCCAGCAAGCAGCGTCAGGAAATAAAGGTTGTCGACAACGTTCCACCCCCATCACCTGAAATTTACGAGAACGCACAGAAGAAAGAGAATATAAATCATCGCCGAATCTTGATTGTAGAGGATAACGATGAGTTGCGCAACTATCTGTCGCAGACGTTATCTGAAGAATATGTCGTACAGGTCTGCTCCAATGGAAAAGAAGCACTGACGATTATTCCCGAATACAAACCAGAACTGGTCATTTCAGACATTATGATGCCGGAAATGCGAGGGGATGAATTATGCCAGGCTATCAAGAATAATATCGAGACTTCTCACATTCCTGTCATCCTGCTGACAGCTTTGAATAATGAAAAGGATATTCTTTCAGGGCTTCAGATTGGTGCGGATGAATACGTTGTGAAACCGTTCAACATTGGCATATTGAAAGCAAACGTTGCCAATCTGCTGGCCAATCGTGCACTCCTGCGCAGTAAATACGCCAATCTGGATCTGGATGATGAAGAGCATGATGAAGACTGCATCAACTGTTCACAGGATATTGACTGGAAATTCATTGCAAACGTCAAAAAGAATGTGGAAGATAACATTGACAATCCGGCTCTCACAGTAGATGTATTATGCAGCCTGATGGGAATGAGCCGCACAAGTTTCTATAATAAATTAAGGGCATTGACCGATCAGGCACCGGGAGATTATATCCGGTTGATTCGTCTGAAACGTGCCGTACAACTATTAAAAGAAGACACACATACCATAACAGAAATTGCAGAAATGACAGGATTCAGTGATGCCAAGTACTTCCGCGAAGTATTTAAGAAGCATTATAATGTAAGTCCCAGTCAATATGGCAAAGAGAAAAAAGCAGTTAGTAAGGAAGGAGGAGAAAAGAAAGAATGAACATTTATCTCGAAGCATTTGGAATCTTTTTTAAAATAGGCGCCTTTACCATTGGAGGAGGGTATGCAATGGTGCCACTGATTGAAAATGAAATTGTCACCAAACGGAAATGGATTGCGCAGGAAGATTTTATCGATCTGCTGGCTATCTCCCAATCCGCACCGGGAATTTTGGCAGTCAATATTTCTATCTTCATAGGATATAAGCTGCGTGGAATCCGGGGGAGTATTATCACGGCATTGGGAACAATCTTGCCGTCTTTCATTATTATATTGGCTATCGCCCTGTTCTTTCATAGTTTCAAAGACAATCCGATCGTGGAACGCATCTTCAAGGGAATCCGTCCGGCAGTGGTAGCACTCATTGCCGCACCGACCTTTACTATGGGGCGATCGGCCAAAATCAACCGCTACAATCTGTGGATTCCGGTTGTTTCGGCATTATTAATCTGGCTGTTGGGTTTCTCCCCTATCTGGATTATTATTGCGGCCGGTGTAGGAGGTTTCCTATGGGGGAAATTTAGAAAAGTTGAGAGTTGAGAATGGAGAGTTGAGAAGGCACGGATTAACGCTGTTGTTTTACAGATTCATAATTCTAAAAACCGTGAAATCCGTGGAATCCGTGCCTAAAATTATTATATAATAAATTATTAATCACATGATTTACCTACAGTTATTCTATACATTTTTCAAGATCGGGCTCTTTGGCTTCGGTGGCGGTTATGCCATGCTTTCTATGATTCAGGGCGAGGTCGTGACTCGCTACGGATGGGTAAGTTCGCAGGAGTTTACTGATATTGTCGCAATTAGTCAGATGACACCAGGACCTATTGGTATTAATACAGCTACTTATGTAGGGTTTACTTCTACGGGGAGCGTTTGGGGTTCCGTCATTGCGACATTCGCAGTGGTCCTTCCCTCTTTTATCTTGATGCTGACCATCAGTAAGTTCTTCCTGAAATACCAGAAACACCCCGTAGTAGAATCTATTTTCAATGGATTACGCCCGGCAGTAGTCGGATTACTCGCTTCCGCCGCATTGGTACTAATGAATGTAGAAAACTTCGGTTCGCCTACTGAAGATACTTACTCATTCGTTATCAGTATCATTATCTTCCTGATTGCTTTCATCGGAACAAGAAAATATAAAGCCAATCCGATATTAATGATTATCGCCTGTGGTATTGCAGGGTTGCTGCTCTATTAATAACGAGCGGCTGAACAGTAAACAAAAAAAACGATAAACAAAAAACGGTGAACAAACTGCGTTATCATTCTGCAGAGTGTCCACCGTTTTATCGTTGTTTATTCTATACCTTTACAGTTTCAATTTCTTACTTACAGATTTCGATTCATTATGTAAACGGTCTAAGGCAGTCACTACATAACGGTATTTTGTTTTTCCTGTTTCATAAGGAAGTTTGTAGAACGGATTGCGGGTGATAGCTACAATATGTGAAGGATCGTCCAAATTAACCTTCTCTTTGTTGCCAAAGCGATAGACTACATAACGAACAGCCTTATCCATCTCCGTATCGGCTTTCGGAGCAGTCCAGAAAAGGATATAACCATCTTCCGTCCATACCTTTTTCATTTTACGCACCTTGTCCGGAGCTTTATCATCCATAAAATCAAAGACTGGAACTAAAGCCGGATACTTATGATATTCACTGATTAAAGCATCACGATATCTACCTTGATTCTCAACAACAGCTGCTGCATACCATTGACAACTGCCTCCAATTGTCTGGTAAGCACGTTGCAAAGCCATCTTACGGGGAAGCTGATTGATAGAAGGATTCTGTGGATCAGCAAACTGAACAGTCTTCGGCACAGACTGACCGATAAACAACGGCCGGTTTTCCGAATGAGTAGCCCACCATTTCACCAATGTCTCATAGTCAGCCGCTTTATGACCGATTTCCCAGTAAACCTGCGGAATATTATAATCAATCCATCCTTCACGTGCCCAAAGCAGTACATCAGCATAAAGATCATCATAGTTTTGCAAACCATTGGTGTTACTTCCCAACGGATCACTCTTCTGATTACGATAGATACCAAACGGGCTTATACCGAACTTCACCCATGGCTTGATGCCACGAATCGTCTCGTGAAGTTTCTTTATCAACACATTCACATTACTACGACGCCAATCTGCCTTGTTCGTGAAACCGCCACCATAACGGGCAAAGCTCGCATTATCCGGGAAATCTAATCCATTAACCGGATAAGGATAGAAATAATCATCCATGTGGATAGCGTCCACATCATAGCGGGACACGATATCAGTCACAATTTTGCAGATATATTCCCGACTTTCAGGAAGTGCCGGGTCGAAATATAGCTGATCGCCATAAGTAACAAACCATTCCGGATGCTGGTGATAAATATGCTCCGGCGCCAACTTATTCTTTAATGAAGTCTTCACACGGTAAGGATTGATCCAGGCATGAAACTCCATATTACGTTTCTGACATTCTTCAATCATAAACTGCATCGGGTCCCACATAGGAGAAGGTGTCTGCCCTTGCGTTCCTGTCAGGAAACGGCTCCACGGTTCATATTGGGAAGCGTATAATGCATCCGCTTCAGGGCGCACCTGAAAGATGATCGCATTAATTCCGGCTTCTTGAAGAGAATTCAACTGGCTAATCAATATTTGCTTCAGTCGCTCTGTGGGAATGCCACGAAACTGGCCGTTGACAGCCTGTATCCATGCTCCACGGAATTCACGTTTAGGATATTTATTGCCTGATGGCACCTGTGCCCTCACTCCTACCACCAGAAGAAGAGCTAAAAGTAAAAGATAGTTTTTCAGCTTCATAATATTCTTAAATCGTAATAATGTGACGCAAAGATAATACAAACTCCCGATAAATTCGCTAACTTTGCCGACTACCATAAAAAAGGAGTATTTTATGTCAGAAAACAACTATATTTCGATCAAAGGCGCACGAGTCAACAACCTAAAAAACATCGATGTAGATATTCCCCGCAACAAACTTGTTGTTATCACCGGATTGTCGGGTTCGGGAAAATCATCACTTGCTTTTGATACCCTTTATGCAGAGGGACAACGCCGCTACGTAGAAAGCTTAAGCAGCTACGCGCGTCAGTTCCTGGGGAGAATGAGCAAACCGGAGTGTGACTTTATCAAAGGAATTCCTCCCGCCATTGCCATCGAACAAAAAGTGAACAGCCGTAATCCCCGTTCCACCGTGGGCACCTCGACTGAAATTTACGAATATCTACGCCTGTTATATTCACGGGTGGGGAAAACGTATAGTCCCATCAGCGGGCAGGAAGTGAAGAAGCACTCCACAGAGGATATCGTCAACTGTATGCTTTCCTATCCGGAAGGCACAAGATATACGGTACTGACGTCTATCCGCCTGCGTGAAGACCGCACATTACAACAGCAACTGGAGATAGACCTGAAACAAGGATTCAACCGTATCGAAGTGAACGGTGAAATGAAACGAATTGATGAATATACGCCTGTGGCAGGTGATGAAGTCTATCTGCTGGTTGACCGTATGGCGGTTGCCACCAGCAAGGACGCCATCAGCCGACTGACAGATTCTGCCGAAACAGCCATGTATGAAGGCGACGGAACCTGTATGCTGCGTTTTTTTCTATCGGATGGAACTACGAAACTTCATACTTTCAGCACTAAATTCGAAGCGGACGGCATCATCTTTGAAGAACCGAACGACCAGATGTTTTCATTCAACTCGCCTATCGGCGCTTGTCCAGCGTGCGAAGGATTCGGCAAAGTAATCGGCATCGACGAGCACTTAGTCGTTCCGGATCGTTCATTATCGGTGTATGAAGGAGCTATCGTATGCTGGCGTGGCGAAAAGATGGGTGAATGGAAAGAAGAATTAATTCATAATGCGGAGAAATTCGACTTCCCCATTTTCACTCCTTATTATGAGTTAACAGACGCGCAACGCAGGTTACTTTGGGAGGGCAACCAATATTTCCACGGCATCAATGATTTTTTCAAGATGCTGGAAGAGAATCAATATAAGATACAATACCGGGTGATGCTGGCGCGTTACCGGGGAAAGACGCTTTGCCCGAAATGCCACGGCACCCGCCTGAAACCGGAAGCCGGATATGTACGGGTGGGCGGAAAGAATATTTCCGAACTGGTGGATTTGCCTATCACAGAACTGAAGCAATTCTTCGACCATCTGGAACTGGATGAGCACGACAGCAATGTGTCCCGACGTATTCTGATTGAAATAAATAGCCGGATTCGCTTTTTAATCGATGTAGGTTTGGGCTATCTGACGTTGAACCGACTTAGTAATTCCTTATCGGGTGGAGAAAGCCAGCGTATCAATCTGGCAACCTCGCTGGGAAGTAGCCTTGTGGGTAGTCTTTATATTCTCGACGAGCCAAGCATCGGACTGCATAGCCGTGATACAGACCGCCTGCTCCATGTATTGCGTCAACTGCAACAATTAGGAAATACGGTAGTGGTGGTAGAGCACGATGAAGAGATTATCCGTGCAGCGGATTACATTATCGACATAGGTCCCAATGCCGGACGCCTGGGCGGAGAAGTTGTTTACCAGGGAAATATGAAGGATTTAAAGAAGGGAAGCAACAGCTATACGGTACGTTATCTTTTAGGAGAAGATGAAATACCCGTTCCAGAGCATCGCCGCCCGTGGAATAATTATATAGAATTGAAAGGCGCACGTGAGAATAATCTGAAAGGAGTAAACGTACGTATCCCGCTCAATGTAATGACAGTTGTTACGGGTGTTTCCGGTTCCGGGAAGAGTACATTGGTAAGAGATATTTTCTTCCGGGCATTGAAACGTGAATTAGACGAATGTAGTGACCGACCGGGAGAATTCTCTTCAATCGGAGGAAGTTTGCGTGACCTGCGGAATGTAGAATTTGTAGACCAGAACCCGATTGGCAAATCATCGCGCTCAAATCCGGTAACTTACATCAAGGCTTACGACGAAATCCGTAAACTATGGTCCGAACAGCCTTTGGCGAAGCAAATGGGATATACCCCCGGATTCTTCAGTTTCAATAGCGAAGGCGGACGTTGCGAAGAGTGTAAAGGAGAAGGAACCATTACTGTAGAAATGCAATTTATGGCAGACTTGGTGTTGGAGTGTGAATCTTGTCACGGAAAACGTTTCAAATCCGACACGCTGGAAGTGAAATTCAACGATAAAAGCATCTATGATGTATTAGAGATGACCGTCAACCAAGCGATTGAGTTCTTCAACGAACATGGACAGAAGAAAATTGTGAAGAAGTTGCTTCCTTTGCAGGACGTAGGACTAGGATATATCAAATTAGGACAGGCTTCTTCTACCCTTTCCGGTGGTGAAAACCAACGTGTCAAACTCGCATTTTATTTAAGTCAGGAGAAAGCTGACCCAACGATGTTTATCTTTGACGAGCCGACTACGGGATTGCACTTCCATGATATCCGCAAACTGCTGGATGCTTTCGACGCATTGATTCGCCGGGGACACAGCATCGTTATTATCGAGCATAACATGGACGTTATCAAATGTGCCGATTATGTAATCGATCTCGGGCCGGAAGGTGGAGATAAGGGTGGAAATATCGTAGCAGTGGGTACTCCGGAAGAAGTTGCTGCCTGCGGAGCAAGCTATACAGGGCAGTTACTGAAAGTAAAAATAGGATAGGAACGATTCATTTTCTGTGATTATTAATATCTTATCTCGCACCCCATATGCAAGGCATTTGTACCCTCTACTTTTAGGAGGAGTGTTCAAAGCCTTGCACCTTACTTCCTTTATCCCAATTATGTCTTTTACTTCTTGATATAAATAACAAGCCTAACACACAAACAACCAATCCATTAATGATTCTTAAACTGACTACATTTTGATAGGCTTCAACTTCCCCTTACACGGAAGACAAAGAATAGGAATGTTAAAATCACAAAAGATATGCAGTCTTTTGGGGTTCTATATATCATATTTAAAATAGACTGTCGTATAGAACATAAAAAAACATGAACCAAAAGGAACTTATAGAGTTATGTAAAAAAGGAGATAAGTCAGCTCTAAGCTGGCTCTACCAAACCTATGCCGATAAAATGACAAGAATATGCTTTCATTATGTTTCTGACAGACAAATAGCACAAGACCTCTTACATGATGGCTTTATTATCATCTTCACCTCTATAGACACCCTACATTCTCCTGATAAATTAGAATATTGGATGGGAACCATTATGAAAAACATATCTTTAAGATATTTGAAACAGTGCAGTTCAAAGTCCACAATCTCTTTAGAAGAAATGAGTGAAGATGAAGTCCCCATTGACACTTTTCCCTCTAATGATTTTCCAGCTTACAAGACAATGATCAGAATGATAGAATCGCTCCCTGAAGGCTATAACAAAGTTTTCAAATTAGCTGTATTAGAAGGATTGTCTCACAAAGAAATTGGTTTATTATTAAATATAGCTCCTCATTCTTCCTCATCGCAATTATCAAGAGCGAAAGATATATTACGGAGACTCATCTCCCAACACCGTATTATGATTGGATTATTTATATTGTCATCTATCATTTTTATACAAATATGGCTATATACATCTAAGAAAGCTATTACTACAGAACAAAACATTATGACTACACAGAAAGAAAAAGAACAAAGTGCTAAAAGCATATTATCAAAAGATTCTATAAAAACTATATTAAATCATGTACCCACTACTCCTCGGTATGCAGATTTACAATCTATAAGAAAGATATCCAAACAAGAGGTTATTTTACAAGACAGCGTTCCAGAAGGAAACGATAGTATTCACTTGTCTAATCATCAGATCATAGAGAATCAAGATACAAAAAAGCGGAAAGAATTTTATAACACGTATACTTCAAAACAACTTTCCAGCGATAAAAAAAGCTGGTCATTGGCTGTTTCTTATTCAGGAGGAGAAAAACAAGTCAACTCTCACAAATCAAGAATTCCTGGTGATATTTCATCCGAATCCCCCAAAGAAGTAGTGGAAAAATCATATCATCACATCCCTGTTACACTATCACTTTCGTTACGTAAAAACATAAATGAGAACTGGGGTATAGAAACCGGAGTACAATATACATACCTACGTTCTGACTTCACGACCATCAGCGATTCTTATTTAGAGAAAATACAGAAAATCAGTTATATAGGAATCCCAATCAAAGGCTCTTTCAATATATGGAAGCAACGAAGATTCTCTCTATACACTTCCGCTGGAATGACTTTGGATATACCTGTAAAAGCTACTTCAGAAGAATTCACGTCAGAAAATGGGCAAATTATATCTGAAAAGAAGAGTAGCTTATATCCACATTTACAGTGGTCAGCAGATTTTGGTATAGGCATCCAGTATCATATAACACCCTCTATCGGAATCTATGCAGAACCGAATTTACAATACTACTTCAACAATGAGAATAAGCTGAATACAATTAGGACAACAAAGCCACTCAATATGACATTGCCTATAGGTATTCGCCTATCTTGGTAAAAAAACAAAGATTATCATGCAGTCTTTCAGAGAATAGTTTATCATCATTATAGAAAGTAATTTTAATTGTGTTACTCTTTATATATGAAACTATTATTATGCAAGAACGTCATGAGAACCGGAATATCTATTTTAAAGAATTGTCCATAACAAGCAGGAATTATTTTATCCCATATATCCAATGTTGGCATGCAATAGAAGCAAGAATGAATGTATTAGAAATAGGTTGTGGTGATGGAGGTAATTTGCTTCCTTTCTCGGAAATGGGATGCAATACTATAGGGATTGATATGGCTAAAAGTCGTATTAAAGATGCAAAAAACTTTTTTAATGTGCACCATGCAGAAGGTGAATTTATAGCATCAGATATATTTAAGCTAAAGGAATTGGAGCAAAATTTTGATATTATTATCTGCCATGATGTATTTGAGCATATCACAGAAAAAGAACAATTCTTATCTAATTTGAGTAAATATCTGAAGCCACAAGGTATTGTCTTTATGTCATTCCCAGCATGGCAAATGCCATTTGGAGGTCACCAACAAATATGTAGAAACCGAATATTGTCCTATCTGCCTTTTATTCATTTATTCCCTGTTTCTATATACCGATCAATTTTAAAAGCCTTCAGAGCAGACACTGATTGTATCAAAGAGCTGCTTTCCATAAAAAAGACAGGCGTATCAATAGAATTATTCGAAAGATTAGTTCAAAAGACAAATCTAATAATACAAAACAGGCAACTATGGTTCATTAATCCCCATTATAAAATAAAATTCGGGCTATCCCCACGGCAATTGAATCAAACAATTTCTGGAATACCTTATTTAAGAAACTTTGCAAGTACAAGCTGTTTCTACATCTTAAAAGAAAAAGACTAAACGAATAAGACTAAACAAGACATCAAGAGGCTGTGTCAAAACTCTTATAAACAAAAAGTCACCCTCGCTACAATTATCTGTGACGAAGGTGACCTTATAGTAAGGAGAGTTTTAACACAAGCCCCAATATATAAAATATCGATTATACTACTATAAGTAGAAACCGAATCCAATCTTCACACCGAAACGTGACATATCTCCATCATTGAAACGCCATTTATAATAAACGGCAGGTTCAATGGTTACCGTACGCGAAAGGAAGTAAGCGTATCCGGCTTCGATGCCCAGTCCCCAGTCTGTCTGATGTTTTCCACCACTCCAACGGAAGCGGTTCCAGTCGAGTCCGCCACCCAGATAAATACCAGTTTTATTGAAGTAGAAACGTACTCCTGTACCCAGTGTATACTCATCTACCGGTTTCGACCAGTCGGCTCCGGCATTTACCATCAAGGCAATACCTTCGGCAAAGAATGTACCGACCTGTGCACCAACTCCAAATTTTGCTTTATCGTTTTTACTATACGAAAAGTCCAACCCCGATAATGAAGGATTAATAATCGTAGTTCCTTTCTCAAATTGCGCTTGTGCAGTAAAAGAGACTGCCAATAAGCAAAGAGCCAAAGCTAATTTCTTCATAAACTTACTTTTTTAAGTGAATAGATTGTTCGTCTTTTTTGCGGCGTTCACGCATTTGTTCCTTTTTCCGAAGCACCAGCCAAAGAAGGAGGACGATGACATAAGAAACTGCCACCGTAATTATTTTCTCTGTCAGGCTGACCTCCGTATTACGAGGCAACAAATAAGCCGCTGTTACAGATACATAAATAAGGAATGCAAGCGCCACTCCTGTTGATTTTCTTATTTTCTTCATTCTGATAATTTTCTTGTTTTTTGCTTATTTATCCAGATATAGAACCAAACAGTCGCAACCATTACACACGCTATACCAACGCCATAGGAGACTGGATGCGAGAGTCCTAATCCTTCAGGAGCAATACATATATAAGTAGAACATACACATGTCATAAACAGTGCCGGTATCAAAGTGATGATATAAGGTTTCTTGGATACCGCCAGAAAAACTGTTATAGCCCACAAGGTAAACACAGCCAATGTCTGATTTGCCCAGGCAAAATAACGCCATATCATATTAAATCCGTTTGCATCACGCAAACTATACAAAAGCAAACCAATAGCTACTACAAACATCGGAATACAAATGTACAAACGACGGCGCATACTTTTTTGTTCCATTCCCAGAAAGTCTGCCACAATCAGACGTGCCGAACGGAAAGCCGTATCACCCGAAGTTATCGGAGCTGCAATCACTCCCAAAATGGCAAGTACTCCGCCGATTGCTCCCAACCATTCCTTTGTAATAGCATCAACGATAACAGAAGCATTGCTTTCTTCCATTCCGTTTTCATGGAAAAAATAAGTAGCGGCAGCAGCCCAAATAAGAGCAACAATGCCCTCGGTAATCATTGCACCGTAAAATACCGGACGTCCATGCCGTTCCGAAGTCATACAACGTGCCATCAATGGGCTTTGCGTTGCATGGAAACCTGAAATGGCACCACAAGCAATACTCACAAACATAATCGGGAAGATAGGAAGTTCGCTCGCTTCCGGGTTAGTATTTTGCAATCCGTCCCATAACTCCGGCAAAGCCGGATGGTTAATGTAGAGCATCACCAAAATGCCTACTGCCATAAACAACAAGGCAACCGCAAACAATGGGTAGATTTTACCAATTATTTTATCAACAGGCAGCAAAGTAGCCAGAATATAATATGCAAATACAACGATAATCCAAAACGTAGCATCCAAACTTTCCGGTGTCAGTTTAGCCAACAATCCGGCAGGACCTGCAACAAAAACCGAACCCACCAGAATCATTAAAATGACAGTGAATCCTCTCATCACCTGCTTGGTAGTCAGTCCCAAATAGCGGCCTATAATTTCCGGCAGGCTTTCACCTCCATTACGCAAAGAAAGCATTCCGGCAAAATAATCATGCACTGCCCCCGCAAAAATACTTCCCAGCACAATCCACAAGTATGAAGAGCTACCAAATTTCGCTCCCATAATTGCCCCAAAAATAGGACCTAATCCGGCAATATTAAGAAATTGAATCATGAAAATCTTCCAGGTAGGCAATGGAATATAGTCCACTCCATCCGCCTTGGTAAGAGCCGGTGTTTTACGGTCGTCAGGACCAAAGACGCGTTCCATCAGGCGTCCATACGTAAAATCTGTCACTGATACACATCTGACGCTGCCGACGCTCTTACGCGTCTAGATCTCGGTGGT
>ERZ1023666.479-NODE-479-length-16653-cov-19.449572_pt1 | contig 16653 bp, 14 predicted proteins | sample MGYA00380341_ERZ1023666 | MGnify/ENA primary metagenome ERZ1023666 (study PRJEB33179, sample SAMN07448983) | human gut metagenome | biome: Human-gut; feature: Human associated habitat; material: Faeces | host: Homo sapiens | place: India: Bhopal | collected...
TCGTTGGCGTCAGTGTGACAGTCGCTGCTGAAACCTACGCAAGGATGCTGGTCGCCCTCCGGGTTCCAGTCGGCGCCGTACTCCTGATATCCCCATGAATTCCAGCTCCATGTAGAAGCGGTGCTGGCACTGCGGTCCATTGCGGTCCAACCTGATACGCTTTCTTCTTTCTCGAACGAAACCTCGTAAGGAAGTGCTACCGGAGCCTCGGGCTTGCCTTCTGCCATCTCCTCAATCTTCACCGAGTAGATGCTGACGGCATCGTTAGTGCCATTAGCACCCCAGTTGAGTGCGCGGAATGCGAAGAAATATACATCGTCCTTGTTGGCATCGAGAGTCCACTCGTTCTTCACCTTGCCACCCTCGCCTTCGGTTTCGCCTTCGGTTTTAGGGAGCTTAGAGCCAATCCATTCGATAGTCTTCTGGTTGTCTGCCGACTTGCTGCCTACAAAGTAGTCGAGGATTAGGTTCAGCTCGTTGTTCGGACCCGAAGCAGCGTCAACCGTAATCTTGTACGACTTGCCTTCCTTCAGCTCGAACTTCGGCGAAACGAGCCAGTCGCACGTTGCAGAGGTAGCATCAGTGCCCATGTGAGCAGCTGGTTTGCCAGCAAAGTCGGATGCGGTGTAAGCCCATGTCACGCCCGGAGTATCGCTATTGTCCATCGTTGTCCATGTGGCGAACTTCTCAGCCGAATCGAATGTCATACCGTAAGGCAGTGTACCCTCCTGGTCTACAGCTGGTGGGTCGGGCTGGTCGGGATCTGTACCCGGGTCAGGAGTTTCGCCACCTACTTTCTCCTCGATGCTGAAGCCGAGAGCGTAGAGATATACCCAGTTGCTCTTGTCGCCTGCAGAAGTGTTTGTGGCGTGGAACGCAAAGCTGTAGAGTCCGTCCTCAGGAACAGTAAGGTCGTACGAATTGTCGTACTGCGCACCAGAAGACGGCATATTGATGTCGCTCAGCTTTGTGAACGAAGCGGCGTTAGTAGGAGTCGTCGTGTACTCTACAGAGAGTGTCGCGGGAGTGCTATACATTGTGCCCGAGCTTGTCTTCACGGTGTACGTCTTGCCTGCCTTCAAACTGAATGACGGAGAAACGTAGTAGTCGTTAGGTTCACCCGAATCGGTCCTAATGCAGTAGCTCGGTGTAGCTGTCCACGCGTTGCCGATGCAGAAACCGTCGTTGCCCCAATCGTTATTGAATACCCATGAGGTACCAGGTGACGGACTGGCATCAAGCACGGTCCAAACATCGTTGGTAGAATCGAAGGTGATAGAGTAAGGCAGTTCTACTGTGCTCTGGGCAGAAGCATTCGTTGCGCCAAACAACGCAAGAAGAAGCCCCATTGTGTTTAGTAACGTCTTTCTCATAACTACAAATTTTAAAAGTTAATATATTTATGTTTACATACTTTCGTCACTAACTAAAGATGTATTAACTATACTAAACGTATGTTATACGATTGCAAATGTAATAAATATTTTAATACAAAGAAATATTTGACACGATTTTTTGTAGTTATTTTGTCATTTTGTTGTAGAACGGAGACTCGCACCATGAATTTGTCATCAGTATAGCAGTGGTGTACGAACACAAAAAGGAGGTGCTGTTCTTGTTCCGTCGAGCACTAAAGCTGAGCGGAAAGAACAGCACCTCCCATTAAACTATGTATTCGTCTGTACTATTACTTTTTCTTTGCCTCTGCCTTCACCTCCTTTGCAGGAGCAGCCGGCTTGTAAGCCTTGTTCAATCCAGCGATAACCTCGTTTGTGATGTCGTAAGCCTTGTCGGCATAGAGGAGGTTGTCGCCTGCCTTGCTCAGAATCAAGCCAAACTTCTTATCCTTGTTGTAAACAGCAAGGAAGTGCTGGATAGAGTCGCGCAGGGCGTTGTTGTAGTTCTCTGTCTCCACCTGAAACTCACCACTCAAGCGCTGGTTAAGAGCCTGAAGGTCGCTATTCTGCTTCTGCAGCGACATCTGTATCTGCTCAGCCTGCTCGCGTGTGTAGGCGTTCTGCTGAATCTTCTGTTGGAAGTTCATGTAAGCCTGTTCGAGAGCACGCTGCTTCTGCGCGAGTGTGTTCTGGATGTTCTGACCCTTCTTCTGCAGAATGAGCGAGTAGTCCTTGCAGAACTTGTACTGCGACATGATGCTGTCTACCTCTACATACGCAATCTTAACGTCTGAAGGCACAGCCTGCTTGCCCTCTACCTTCTTCTCGTCAACCTGACACTTCGACTTGTCGCAAGAAGTCATTGCGAAAGCGGCAACAGTTGCGAGTGCAAGTGCGCCGAAAATGTTTTTCTTGTTCATCTTTATTCTGTTTTTAATTTTATCGTTTTATACGCCTGTCGTATATACATTATATATAACAAGCTGATTTAATAGGCACCGTTGCGTTCGCGAGCCTCGCGATCCTGATCCATCACGCAGTGAATGCCCTGCTTGCGCAAGCCCGGGTTGTCGTGTACGTGTTGCGAAGAGAACTTGCCGTTGCGCTTCAGCAGAACCTTTATCGACAACAATGCGAAGGCTACTGCCACTACAGCGAGGCTGATAAGCATTAGTTTTATCATATTTGTATCTGTTTTGACTAAAATAGATGTCTACCTACATTTAAAATAAGTGAAGATATTTTGTGGTGTCTTCCTTTTACATTATCTTTGCAAAAGATAGCCCCACCATTACATATCGCTACAAAGGTACGGCAATTCGGTGGCATGACAAAATAATTTATCGAAAATTCAGATTATTATAACATCATCATAAAAAAATTAAGGAAAATGAGCAATTGCGAATTAAAACCTGCTCGCGTGTTCGAGCAGTTTGCTAAAATCAACGAGATTCCGCGCCCTTCAAAGCACGAGGAGCGCATGATAGAGTATCTTCAGGAGTTCGGCAAGAGCCACGGCTTCGAGACCGAGACCGACGAGACGGGCAACGTAGTAATCCGCAAGCCGGCCACAAAGGGTCACGAGAACGCGCCTACACTCATCCTGCAGAGTCATATGGACATGGTTTGCGACAAACTCGTAGACGTAGACTTCAACTTCTTCACCGACCCCATCCAGACTTACGTCGACGGCGAATGGCTCAACGCTAAGGGCACAACACTCGGTGCTGACGACGGCATCGGTTGCGCTATCGAACTGGCTATCCTCGACAGCGACGACATCGAGCACGGACCGCTGGAGTGCGTATTCACACGCGACGAGGAGACAAGCCTCACCGGTGCCATGGGCATGAAGGCAGGTTTCATGAAGGGCGATATGCTCATCAACCTCGACTCTGAGGACGAAGGACAGATTTTTATCTCTTGCGCTGGCGGCAAGACAACATCGGCTCGCTTCACATTCGAGCGTGAGGCTGCTCCCGAGGGTATGTTCTTCCTCACAGCTTCTGTAAAGGGACTGAAGGGCGGACACTCTGGCGACGACATCAACAAGAAACGCGCTAATGCCATCAAGATTCTCGCTCGCTTCCTCTACAAGGAGCAGGAGAAGATGGATCTTCGCCTCGCTCAGTTCAACTCGGGCAAACTGCACAACGCTATCCCACGCGACGGTAGCATCGTGTTCGCAGTTCCGGCAAGCGAGAAGGAGACAGTACGTGCCGACTGGAACGTGTTCACAGCTAACATCGAGGAGGAGTTCCACGTAACCGAGCCGGTTATGGAGTTTAACCTCGGTAGCACCGACGCTGAGAGCGTACTGCCGAAGGATACAAGCCGCCGCTTCATCCTCTGCATGCAGGCTGTTGACAACGGCGTGTTCGCTATGTGCCAGGACGAGGCTCTGGCATACATGGTTGAGACATCCAACAACGTAGCAAGCGTGCAGACTGCTGAGAACGAAATAAACATAGTTGCTTCACAGCGTTCTAACGTCATGAGCAACCTCGAGAACGAAACTAACACCGTGAAGGCAGCCTTCGAATTGGCTGGCGCTGAAGTGAAGATGAGCGACGGCTACCCAGCTTGGAAGATGAACCCGGACAGCAAGCTCACGAAGGTGGCTGTCGAGTCGTACAAGAAGCTCTTCGGCAAGGAACCTATCGTAAAGGGTATCCACGCCGGTTTGGAGTGCGGTCTGTTCTCTGAGCGCTACCCGAACCTCGACATGGTTTCGTTCGGTCCTACTCTGCGCGACGTGCATACTCCTGACGAGCGTCTACACATCCCGACCGTTCAGATGGTTTGGGATCATCTGCTCGACATCATGAAGCATCTCTAATATAGGAGGGTATGACATCCCTGCCATACCCACGCAGCCACACAATAGGAGGGCATGGCATCCCTACCATACCCACGCAGCCTACAAACATAAAAAACCGGTATAGCACCCATGCCATACCGGTTTTTCTTTTATAGCTCTACATCCGTAAGGCACATGTCGAGCTGTTCTTTTATAGCTTTCTTGTCGAGTTTCTGGCCGATGAACACGAGCTTCTGCATACGGTCGCCATACTTCTCGTCCCAATCTCTGCGCAGTCCTTCTTCGCGTTCGAGCATCTGCTGCAGTTCGTCCTTCGGCATTGTGGCGTACCACTGTCCGGCGTTTTTCAGCTCCATCTGCTTGCCTGCCTGCTCAAAAAGATAGCACATGTCGGGCTCTTCCTTGAACCAGCACAATCCCTTGCAGCGAATCACATTCTTCGGGAACAGACGCGCCACGAAGTTGTCGAAGAAGTTCATGTCGAACGGCTTTCTGCGATAATATACGAACGTGCCAATGCCGTACTCCTCCACTTCGCCACCTTCATGGTCGTGGTGATGGTGATGATGTCCGCAACCGCCATGACAGTCGTGGTCGTGATGATGGTGTTCATGCTCTTCATCTTCATGGTCGTGATGATGATGTTCATGCTCATCATGGTCGTGATGATGGTGCTCATGCTCATCCTCATCATCGTCATCATCCTCCTCATCGCCGTGATGATTCTCAATCTCGTTGATCCATGCAGCCGATGTAGCCACCTCGTTGAAGTTGAAACGACCGGTGTTGAGCAGACGCTCCAAGTCTACGTCGCCGTAGTTGCACGGAATGATTTCTGCCTTAGGCTGAATGGCGCGGATTATCTCGGTGAGCTTGCGCAAATCCTCAGCACTCACCTCCGCAGCCTTGTTGAGAAGTATCGTGTTGCAGAACTCTATCTGCTGTATTACGAGGTTTTCGAGGTCTTCGTCTTCGAGTCCGTCGCGTTTCAGAGCGTCGCCGTTATTGAATTCGTCTCTCATGCGCAGCGCGTCCACCACGGTCACGATGCTGTCAAGACGCGGAATGCCGTTGGTGATGTACTGCGGACCGAGTGTCGCCATCGAACTGATTGTCTGTGCGATTGGTGCAGGTTCGCAGATGCCACTCGCTTCGATGACGATATAGTCGAAGCGTTTCATATTCACAATGTCGCGCAACTGGTCGATGAGATCCATCTTCAGCGTGCAGCAGATACAGCCGTTCTGCAGAGCCACCAAACTGTCGTCCTGCTTGTTCACTACTCCACCCTGCTGAATAAGGTCGGCATCGATGTTCACCTCGCCGATATCGTTCACGATAACGGCAAACTTAATTCCTTTCTCGTTGGAAAGGATGCGATTTAATAATGTTGTCTTACCGCTGCCCAGATAACCTGTGAGCAGCAATACCGGAATCTGTGTCATAGTATATGTTATTATTCCTTCATTAATTCAGAGTATGTACGATCCATCTCGTTGGTCATAACCGTGAAGTTATGCTGCGTCTGACAAACCTTCAAAAAGAGCGAAGCAAGGTCGGTTGCCTCCGCGTCAGCAAAATCCACAGCCTCATCGAGCAGCAGGACGTTCATCGCGTCGAGCATCAAACGGAAGAGCGTAGCCCCACGTAGGGGGTGCACTTGTCTCAAGTGCGCCGACCGATCAAAACGTGCATCCTCCCCAAGGGGGTGCACTTGTCCCAAGTGCGCCGATCTATCAAAACGTGCACCCTCCCCCGTCTGACGCAGACCGCGAACGTATGCGAACATCACGACACGCACGGTCAGTTCGATGGCACGGTCGGAGTCTACCGATGCTTCCGTCTCCTCCTTCGCCTTGCGCACATAGCCCTCAAGATGGTCGGCGTTTGAGAGATATTTGCCTGCAAGCAGCATCGAGAAGTTGCGCTTGTACTCCTCCACCATAGCGTTATAGTACGCCTCGTTGCCACACGCCGTGCGTACAAGCGCCATCATGTCGTCGCCACGCTGCTGCGCTTCGCGAGCCAGTGTCGCAATGTCCTCGTACTTGTAGTTCATGGCTGCCAACGGGAAGAACATGGTGTCGAAGAAAGCGGGCGCGATGTGCTCGTAGTGCTCTAACATCAGCTTCTTAACCGACTGCGGTGTCGTCTTCTCATTCCGGTCTTCCACCTGACTCTCTATCACGCCATGCGAGAAGGCATCGAAGAACGAGCGCACCAAAGCCGCCTGAACCTTATACTTGTCTATTTTCTCTGTCATCAAAGTTCTGTTTGAATGTTAATTGACCTGTACTATATAATATTATGTATATAGAATGGTTTTGCTTATTAGCGCATTACTTTTTGTAAGCGTCAAGAATCTCCACCACATACACGTCGTGCAAGCCGCCCTTCTCACCGTACCACTGCTCTATCGACTTGTCGAGCATCTCCTCCGGACGAATCTGCGTTTTGTACAGCTTGCGACAGGTGAGTGTGAGGCGTGCTTCGTCGAATGTTACGCAGCCGTTCTCGGTTGCAACGGGTGTGAGATGGGCCTCCTTCGCCTTATCGAAGTCTCTGCCCGACTTAGCACCGCAGAACGCATACGCCTTGCGTGCCTCCTCCGAGTTGCCGAGAAAAACAAGGTTCATCGTGTCGTTAGCCTCAATGAACTCGTGTGTGTAACGCTCCGGACGGATGTACACAATAGCCACCGGGCGGTTCCACAACCAGCCAAGACAGCCCCAAGAGGCTGTCATCATATTGAACTTCTCTTCGTTGCCTGCAGCAACGAGCATCCACTCCTTACCAATAGTAGTGAACACATTATCGTTGAGTGTCGTAATGTCAATCTTTTCCATAATTCTTTTTTTTAAACGCAGCAGAAGTGACAAGCTCCACCGCATCATGTTTTACCATCACATTGCATCCGAGGCGCAACCGTGTAACACCTCAAATATGCAAATACAAAAAAACGAGACAAAACTTAAAGTCTTGTCTCGTCATCATTTTGAGCCTCTTGTCGGATTCGAACCAACGACCCCGAGATTACAAATCACGTGCTCTGGCCAACTGAGCTAAAGAGGCGGGTGGGCAAGCTACTTACATCGCGCCGCTACAACCAACTACCTTTGCTACGTTCCCGTCCTGGAGGGTTCGAAGGGAGCTGGCCGTGCAAGACTTACCCGTATTGCTCTGTAAGCGGTTGCAAAGGTACGTATTAGTTTTGAAACCACCAAACAATCACGCAACTTTTTAACTACAAACTTACATTTTTCTGCTTTTAAACCCTAAGATCTATATAAAACAGAACTTTCTCGCCATACTTATGCAGCATTATAGGAGGGTATGGCATTCTTGCCATACCCACGCACACTGTAGATTCATAAAGGTATGGCGAGCTTCGCCATATAAGGCGCAATCACCTCTGCCGCATGCTCAAGAAACTGTCTGTCCACGTCGTCGAATGTTGCCAATTCGGTGCTGTCGATGTCTATTTCGCCAACCACCACTCCATTGTGCTTCAACGGAACGACAATCTCCGATCGGGAGAGCGACGAGCAGGCTATATGACCAGGGAACTTCTCGACATCCTCAACAACAAGTGTGCGCTGCTCCTTCCATGCCGTGCCACAGACACCGCGCCCGAACTTGATGCGTGTACATGCCAGTGTACCCTGAAACGGACCGAGTATCAGTTCACCGCCTTCCACTATATAGAAGCCGACCCAGAAGTATTCCTTCGGGAACAACATCTTCATCACAGCTGCACAATTCGCCAGCACACTTATTGCATTATCATCCGCATTGGCGAACACTTCAATCTGAGAGAGTAGTTCGCTATATCTTGTTTGTTTCTCCATAATATTATTTTTCTTTCTGCAAAGATAATGCAAACCGAAGACAACACAAAACGAATCACATGATTAAATATATGTTAATCACGCTTGTTTTATTTACACAATACGATATTTTATATATCTTTGTAAACAAAAACTAATGAAAATATCTTTTATTCCAATACGGCTGCGAGAAGCACGAAAAATGTGTGGCTATAGTCTTGACCAATTGACTAAGGCTGCCAATGTTCGTGTCACTCGTCAAAGCATTTATAATTATGAACGAGGTGTAATGCAACCTAAACCAGACATGGTAAAGGCACTTGCTGAAACACTTGGTGTAAACGAATCTTTTTTCTATGGCAAATCAACAAAAATAGATATGCCAATGCTTCGTTCTACTGGAGATAATATGCTGTCAGAGGAGGATTTGCAGCAGCTTGAAGCAATGTTGAGTTATTGGGCTGAACGCTATCTGCTCATGGAGAAGAAGATTGGATTGAAGTCTGTTTTCTCTAACCCACTGACCGACATAACTGTTTCTACTCTTGACGATATAATCCTTGCTGCCGACCATTTGCGTGAGGCTTGGAAGTGTGGCAGTGGCCCTTTGCCTACTGTGTTAAGACTCATGGAGAGAAAGGGTGTTAAGATTCTTTCAGCTGAACTGCCTGATGAAATTTGGGGACTTAGCACGTTTGCCGACGAAACCCATCCACTGATAGTTGTCGATATGCGTCCACAAAAAACGACTATCGAACGACTTCGATTTACGGCTTGCCATGAACTTGCCCATATTCTGCTGCATTTCTCCGACGACTGCAACGTTGAAAAGATGTGCAACAAATTCGCCAATTTCTTTCTCTTCCCCAAACAGACATTTATCGAAGAAATGGGAGGTGAACATCGTGAGCAACTCACTCTCGAAGAAATGATTGACCTAAAAGAACTATATGGTGTCTCAATTGCAGCACAAGTACACGCCGCATGGGATATACGTATGATATCTCGTGAGCATTACAATTGGTGGTATGACGAGCGGATAAATAAGAATAGCCAAGAAGAAGGTTGGGGGATTTATAGTTACCCTGAAACTATCGGAAGGGAGAAGAGAGTGGAGGCAAGAAGGAAAATAAAAACAAATAATAGAAAATAACATATAAAAATTAAGCATATGAAAGAAATAAAAGAACTTACAGGCTTGTATTCTTTAACTAAAACTATTGGGGTAGAATTAAAGCCAGTAGGTAAGACTCAAGAGCTCATTGAAGCAAGAAAGCTTATTGAGCAGGATGATCAGCGTGCCGAAGATTACAAAATTGTAAAGGATATAATTGATCGTTATCATAAGGATTTTATCGATAAGTGTCTTAACTGTGTTAAAATCGAAAAAGATGATTTAGAGAAATATGTGTCATTGACAGAAAACTCTAATAGAGAAGCTGTGGATTTTGACAATATCAAGACCAAAATGCGTAATCAGATAACAGAAAGTTTCAAAAAGAATCCTTTGTTTGTTGGTTTATTCAAAAAAGAACTTATTACGAACTATCTTCCTAATTTTGTAAGTGAGGAAGAGAGGGTGGTGGTGAACAAATTTAGCAAATTTACCACTTACTTTGATGCGTTTAATAACAATCGTAAGAATTTATATTCTGGCGATGCCAAGTCTGGTACTATAGCTTATCGACTTATTCATGAGAATTTGCCGATGTTTCTTGATAATATAGCATCCTTTAATAAAATTTCTGAGACAGGAGTAAATGAGTACTTTTCCAGTATAGAGGCAGAATTTACTGATACTCTTAACGGAAAGCATCTGGCTGATCTTTTCCAGATTGACTATTTCAACAACACACTTACTCAAAAAAAGATAGATAACTATAACTATATTGTAGGGGCAGTCAATAAAGCTGTAAACCTCTATAAGCAACAGCACAAAAATGTTCGCATTCCATTGCTCAAAAAAATACATAAAATGATTTTGAGTGATAGAGTTACTCCGTCATGGTTACCTGAACGTTTTGAAAGTGATGAAGAGATGCTGACTGCCATAAAAGCAGCTTACGAATCTTTGAAAGAAGTTTTAGTAGGTGATGATGATGATAGTCTTCGCAACTTATTGCTCAATATAGATAATTTTGACCTTGAGCATATTTACATTGCAAAAGATTCAGGGTTGACCTCTATTTCACAGCAAATATTTGGATATTATGACACTTATACTTTGGCAATCAAAGACCAACTGCAAAGAGAGAATCCTGCAACAAAGAAGCAAAGAGAAAATCCTAATTTGTATGATGAGCGTATAGATAAATTGTACAAAAAAGATGGTAGCTTTTCTATTGCTTATCTTAATCGATTAGTCGATACAAAAGAGCACATCACTATTAATGAATACTATAGACTGTTGGGCTCCTATTGTCGTGAAGAAGGAAAATGTAAAGATGATTTCTTTAAGCAAATTGATGGCGCTTATAGTGATATGTTGTATCTCTTCTCTGCGGAACATGGCGAAATTGCCCAGTCAGACTCAGATACTGCAGTCGTTCAACAGTTGCTCGAAGCCTATAAGGGATTACAACGCTTTATCAAGCCTTTATTAGGTCATGGTGATGAAGCAGATAAAGACAATGAGTTTGATGCAAAACTTCGTAAAGTGTGGGATGAACTCAACATCATTACACAGCTTTATGATAAGGTACGCAATTGGCTCTCTCGTAAGATATATAACCCTGAGAAGATAAAGCTATATTTTGAGAATAATGGTAAGTTCTTATCTGGATGGCTTGATAACCAAACTAAATCTGACAATGGAACACAATATGGAGGGTATATCTTCAGAAAGAAGAATGAAATTGGTGAATATGATTTTTATTTGGGTATTTCTGCAGATGCTAAGCTGTTTCGTCGTGATGAAACTATCTGTTATGAAGATGGTATGTATGAAAGATTTGATTACTATCATCTGAAAACTACCACTTTACTAGGAAAAAGCTATATAGGAAACTATGGAGAAGATTCGAATGCTGTGCTTTCCGCATTTAATGCCGCTATAACCAAACTACAGTTGGAGAAGAAACTGGTTCCTAAAGATAATGAGAAAGTGCCAACATATCTCAAGCGTTTAAAGCAGGATTATGCTAATTTTTATCAAATTTTGATGAATGACGATAATGTTGTTGATGCTTACAAGAGTATGAAGCAGCATATTCTTGCAACATTGGCTTCTTTGATTCGTGTACCCGCAGCAATAGAGTTGGCCACTCAAACAGACTTGGATATTGACGAATTGATTGATGAAATAATGAAGTTGCCATCCGAATCATTCGGCTATTTCCCTGTTGCTACGGCAGCAATAGAAGAAGCTAATAAGAGGGAGAAGAAACCTTTGTTTCTTTTTAAGATGAATAACAAGGATCTTTCTTATGCAGCAAAATCTTCTGAAGGATTAAGAAAAAGTCGAGGAACGGAGAATCTTCATACAATGTATCTCAAAGCCCTTCTTGGAATGACGCAGAATGTTTTTTCTATAGGAAACGGAATGGTATTCTTTCGTCATCAGACTAAAGGATTGGCAGAAACTACAGCGAGACATAAAGCTAATGAGTTTGTTGCCAACAAGAATAAACTCAATGACAAGAAAAAAAGTATTTTTGACTATGAAATAGTGAAGAACAAACGCTTTACGGTAGATAAGTATCTTTTTAAATTGTCTATGAATTTTAATTATTCGCAACCAAATAAATTTGACGTAAATTCTGAAATTCGTGAGATAATTCGTAACGGAGGTATCGAACATATTATTGGCATTGATCGCGGAGAACGTAATTTACTTTATCTGTCTTTAATAGATCTGAAGGGAAATATTGTCATACAAAAGTCTCTCAATATTCTCAAGGATGATCATAATGCAAAGGGAACTGATTATAAAGGTTTGCTGACAGAACGAGAAGGAGAAAATAAAGAAGCTCGCCGCAATTGGAAGAAGATAGCGAATATCAAAGATTTAAAACGAGGTTATTTAAGTCAAGTAGTACATATCATTAGTAAAATGATAGTAGAATACAATGCAATTGTTGTACTTGAAGATTTAAATTCTGGTTTTATCAGAAGTAGACAAAAAATCGAACGCAACGTATATGAACAATTCGAAAGAATGCTAATTGACAAGTTGAATTTTTATGTTGACAAGCATAAAGATGCCAATGAAACGGGAGGTTTGTTACATGCACTTCAGCTTACTTCTGAATTTAAAAATTTCAAGAAAAGTGAGCATCAGAATGGATGTCTTTTCTATATTCCAGCTTGGAATACTAGTAAAATAGATCCTGCTACTGGTTTTGTCAATCTCTTTGATACGAGATATACGAATGCAGAAAAGACGCTTGAATTCTTTAGTAAATTTGATGCGATTCGTTATAATGAGGAGAAAGACTGGTTCGAGTTTGAATTTGATTACGATGAATTCACTCAGAAGGCACATGGTACTCGTACCAGATGGACGCTCTGTACTTATGGTATGCGTTTGCGTTCATTTAAAAATCCTGCAAAACAATATAATTGGGATTCTGAAGTAGTAGCGCTGACCGATGAATTCAAAAGAATTCTTGGAGAAGCAGGCATTGATATTCATGAGAATCTAAAAGATGCAATCCGTAATTTGGAAGGTAAAAGACGAAAGTATCTCGAACCTTTAATGCAGTTTATGAAATTGCTGTTACAATTGCGTAATAGTAGGAAGAATCCAGAAGAAGATTATATCCTTTCTCCTGTGGCCGATGAAAACGGAATATTCTACGATAGCCGTTCTTGTGGTGATCAACTTCCTGAGAATGCGGATGCTAATGGCGCTTACAACATTGCCCGCAAGGGCCTGATGCTTATTAGGCAAATAGAAGAAACAAAGGATTTAGCCAATTTTAAGTACGACATTTCCAACAAGGCTTGGCTCAACTTTGCACAACAAAAACCATATAAAAATGAATGACTACATTCCGCTTTCTACGCTGAATGACTTTATCTTTTGTCCGTACTCCATATACTTACATAGCGTGTATATGGAGTCGGACGAAGACTTGTATAAAGCCACTCCACAGATTAAAGGCACCATTGCTCACCATAGTGTTGATGAAAAGAAAAGTTCTACTCGAAGGAGCGATGTAATGTCGCTCCCCGTTTATTGTGACGAATTGGGAATATCTGGCAAAATAGATATCTACAAACAAGATAAACATCTGCTGATAGAACGCAAGAAGTTTCATGGGTTGTAAATCAATACAAGAATATCCAATTTTCGAGTTTAAATGATAATTATAAGTTATGATATTTCTGACGACAAAATGCGCACGAACTTTTCAAAAATGCTTAAAAGTAATGGTGCCATTCGGCTTCAGTTCTCTGTGTATGAAGTAAGAAATACGAAGAGAATTGTTAATAATCTTATGTCTAAGATTGAAGCTTATGCAAAACATTTCACTGCTGATGATAGCGTAATACTTTTTGACATTGAAGCAGAAAAACTAACTAAATATGGTAATGCTATTCATAGAGACCAAGATGTAGTATACTTTTAAATAACAAACATAAGTCTTTATATTTTTCATCATACATACATAATAAACTGATTACTAACAACTTCCTAAACCTTTACACAATATTCCATTCTGTATGGGGGATAAATATCTTAAAAAATATTCATCAAAAAGCCTTTATATAAAGAGTTTTATGTAAATTTGCAAACAATAAGAGTCTATAAGGACTTGATAATTTCTACTATCGTAGATTAAAGAACACTTTGGGCAACAGCGTCCCGTCTATAAGGACTTGATAATTTCTACTATCGTAGATTCTTAGCATTCCACTATCTTCCATAATGTCTATAAGGACTTGATAATTTCTACTATCGTAGATAACGGCAACCAAGTAAAAGATGCACTGTACGTCTATAAGGACTTGATAATTTCTACTATCGTAGATCTACTACGTCCATGATAATTTTTAGGGTCTATAAGGACTTGATAATTTCTACTATCGTAGATGTAAAAGAACAAGGAATGTCACCCCAAATCGTCTATAAGGACTTGATAATTTCTACTATCGTAGATCCCGTAGGTTATGATCAAAATGTTCCACTGTCTATAAGGACTTGATAATTTCTACTATCGTAGATACCCACGCAAGTTCATGTGTAAGATTACAGGTCTATAAGGACTTGATAATTTCTACTATCGTAGATCTTATAGTGATGTTTCGGTACCTCGTATGTCTATAAGGACTTGATAATTTCTACTATCGTAGATTCAATAAAAATTAAATAGCTTATGTTAAAGTCTATAAGGACTTGATAATTTCTACTATCGTAGATTGTGGAGTGGATCTAATCTAAGCATATGTCTATAAGGACTTGATAATTTCTACTATCGTAGATTATTTAATTCGACCCCCGTCTTTGAAAAGGTCTATAAGGACTTGATAATTTCTACTATCGTAGATTAGTATTAAGGTTGAGCCAGAAGCGGCGGAAGTCTATAAGGACTTGATAATTTCTACTATCGTAGATGCGTTCTAACTTTGCATCGTGCGCCGCAGCGTCTATAAGGACTTGATAATTTCTACTATCGTAGATCGTAGCATCCTGAATCCAAAGATAAAGTTGTCTATAAGGACTTGATAATTTCTACTATCGTAGATTTAAACGCTATAGGTTCAAATATTCAGTCGTCTATAAGGACTTGATAATTTCTACTATCGTAGATCTATTCGTCTTACTTTTACTTCCATGCTATGTCTATAAGGACTTGATAATTTCTACTATCGTAGATCGTAAAGGTGTAAAAGGAGATACTATCGGTCTATAAGGACTTGATAATTTCTACTATCGTAGATATACTACAACGTATCATTTAAGTTTGATGTCGTCTATAAGGACTTGATAATTTCTACTATCGTAGATCTGCTATGATGTCTGAAGAACCTTATCAGTCTATAAGGACTTGATAATTTCTACTATCGTAGATGCGAGCAGTTTGTTGTACTCGTCGAGCGTCTATAAGGACTTGATAATTTCTACTATCGTAGATCTAAAGTTTGGTATAATAGAGGTTTTGGGTCTATAAGGACTTGATAATTTCTACTATCGTAGATAGAAAGTCACCGGTTATCTTCAGTGCCGAAGAGGTCTATAAGGACTTGATAATTTCTACTATCGTAGATAGAAAGTCACCGGTTATCTTCAGTGCCGAAGAGGTCTATAAGGACTTGATAATTTCTACTATCGTAGATTCTCAGAGGATGATGGATAGGCGACCGTCTATAAGGACTTGATAATTTCTACTATCGTAGATTAAGGCGTGGAAAAACGGAGGCTTATTCTGTCTATAAGGACTTGATAATTTCTACTATCGTAGATCCCATAACCTGCCGCATCGATACGAGGGTAAGTCTATAAGGACTTGATAATTTCTACTATCGTAGATTGGAACACACGACAGACCACTCGGTGGACGTCTATAAGGACTTGATAATTTCTACTATCGTAGATTACTATGATATATAACAAAGAAATAAAAGGTCTATAAGGACTTGATAATTTCTACTATCGTAGATGCTGCTTGTTAGCGGTGGCATCGTGGGGCGTCTATAAGGACTTGATAATTTCTACTATCGTAGATTGTTAAAGATGTTGAGGTTTTGCGTAAGTTGGTCTATAAGGACTTGATAATTTGGTTTAACTTTACGATTTTTTAGGAAACAAAGTTACGTATTATAATGAGAAACAATAAATACAAAAACACGTGTTTTTATGATTATTATCTGTCAGTTTATAAATTCATCTACCAGGATCGAACTACAAAATATAAGCGGATGGATAATTATAGGAGGGTATAGCATCCCTGCTATACCCACGCAGCCACGCAAGCAAGACAATAAACATGTAGACTGCGTGGGTATGACAAGGATACCATACCCTCCCAAGAAGATTAAACCTTTGTTGCAAGCGGTGAAGCCAGAGTGTATTTGCGTGCGCTCAACTCCTTATCGAGCATATACAGACCATAGCCGTTGCCCTGAATCATCTTAAGGTTGTCGATGATGTTCTGTGCGTTCTCCTCTTCCTCCACCTGCTCGTCGATGAACCACTTGAGCATACTCTGCGTAGCGTAGTCGTTCTCGCTTGTGGTGAGAGCGAAGAGATTGTTGATGAGTGATGTCACCTTCTGCTCGTGGGCAAGTGTAGCCTCGAACACGGCGAGCGGCGACTCCCAAGTTGTAGGCACAGCGTCGATAGGCTTCAGCTCAACACGTCCGCCACGCTGTATGATGTAATTGAACATGATCTTGGCATGATCCTGCTCCTCCTGAAACTGTACCTCAAACCAATTGCCCATTCCCGGATTGCCGTTAGCGTGAGCATAAGCAGCCATTGAAAGATAGAGATAAGCCGACCAAAGCTCGGCGTTGATTTGGGCATTGAGAGCCTCTTCGATTTTCTTGTTCAGCATAATTATTAAGTTTTAAGTGATTATTCGAGTGGTATGCAAATGTACAAAATAAAAATCTAACTCGCTCTAAATTGGACTTTGATTGAAAATCAAGAAGTTGGGCGTTT
>ERZ1023666.481-NODE-481-length-16565-cov-34.154270_pt1 | contig 16565 bp, 14 predicted proteins | sample MGYA00380341_ERZ1023666 | MGnify/ENA primary metagenome ERZ1023666 (study PRJEB33179, sample SAMN07448983) | human gut metagenome | biome: Human-gut; feature: Human associated habitat; material: Faeces | host: Homo sapiens | place: India: Bhopal | collected...
GAGTTGCGATTGTTTTACGCCTAATCGGCGATTTTTGTGCGGTGTTACACCGCCTTCCTGCTGGGCTAGCGCATTGCATCAAGCTCTCATCAAGGCATAGCATCAAGCTCTCATCAAGGCATAGCATCAAACTCTCATCAAGGCGGTTTACACCGCACAAATAATCGCAACTCTGTTGCGTAAAAAAATAAAGGCGAGGGCTCTGACGCCCCGCCTACCTTAGAGCGAAGCGGTTCTGAGCGACGAGGAGGAGCGGTTTCCCCCTCTCTCCTGAGGAGAGAGGGTCGGGGTGAGAGGTGGAGCCCTCTTTAATGGTAAAGAGGGACGGGGTGATTTTAGAAAAAATCCTCAATGGAAAATTGAAATCCTCAATGGCGGATTGAAAAATCCCTCAATGGCGAATTGGAAAGTAGGATTGCAAAGGGCGATTAGCCCTTGCACGAACTAACACAAAATGCAGATGCAATTGCCGTCAGTACGGTAATAATAAAGTTAATTACTGTTTTAAGAGTTTCCTTTTTCATTTGAATCAAAAATTAATGAGTTAATATATACAAAGTTTATATTTTAGTCAAACTCCTTAGGATTGTCACTTCCAGAGCTGGAGCCGCCGCCCTCTTGGCTGCCGCCGCCTCCATCAGAGGTGCCACCGCCACCCTGCGAAGGGGTGCTACCGCTGCCACCGCCGCTCGGAGTAGTCGGTGTGGTGCTACCAGCGTCACCCTTGTTGTCGCCACCCGATGGGGTAGTAGGGGAGTCATCCCCTGAACCATCCCCACCATCACTCGATGTCAGCGATGATGCCTTCTTCAAGGTGGCATCCAGCTTGAGCTTGTCTGAGACAAGCTCTCCCGTAGCTCTCGCTCGGAGTCTCACTCCCTCTACGTTCTTCGCTACGGTGAACTCCTTCTCAGAGTTCGCTCCCTTCTTGTGCTTGATACCGATGCTAAAAATAGCAAGATTATCAATCTTTACCGCAATGCCTTGAAGGCAAAGCTCTCGGATACAAATCACCATGTCGGTGAGCATACCCTTCACGGCACCAGGCGAGAACGGAGTGTTGTGGCTCGACATGTGCTCGGAGAGACCGTCGATGCCGATGGTCTGGGTGATGGCAGGACGGGCGTAATACTTGCCGTACGCCTCCGGCATCTTCTTGTTCTTGTTTTTGTACAGATTCAGTAAAATCATAAATCGTGAGTTAATTTAGTTTGAGTAATGATGTGGGTGAGGGCTACCGCGGAATTGCCGTTCCTCGCATCGTCAACCTCTCTGATTGACAATGCAAAGATACGACATTTCTTTTGCCCACTGCGCCTAAACGACTCCATTGGTTACCTTTGGGGAAATAAAGTCGAAAAAAATGTAGTGTGGCTTCGTGACAGACCCAGTTTTAGGGCTCGCCTAGGTAATAGATGATCAATTCCACCTGCTTGCGACTCCAGTGCTTGGCATTCTTGCCGATATGGCAGGCATCGAGGCTCTCCCTCAACTCCTCTATGTTGCCGATCCATCTCGCCAGATGCTTCTGCGCCTGCTTCGGATCACTCTTCGGAAAGTAGAGCATCGCCAGCTCCGACTTCCCGTAACTTCTTGGTTCTAGTTCCATTTGGTTCAATTTATAATGTACAATTTGTAATTTATAATTTATAATTTATAATTGGGCTTACGCCATCGTGACTCCTTCGAGATTTCTCTATGACTAACAGAGATTTCTCTGCTAGTCACAGAATTTTCTCTGCTAGTCATTCACGACCTCCCAATAAGTCATTCATGCAGCTCTCTTAGTCTTCCAACTTGTCGTTTGGACTCACGGCGGCATCGTTGTTCAGTTCCAGCGGCTCCTTCTCGATGACAGCCCATCCGTTGCCCTTCTCCTTGTGAATCTTCTTGAAGCCCAGTTGCGACATCACGCTGCCGATGTTCTGCTTATTGAGGTTCTGGCGGAGAGCCGGGTTGCTGCCGATGCGTTCCAAGATCTCAGCACTGTAACGGAACTTGATGAAATTCACGTCGGTGGTCTCGTCAGGCACCTTGTAGTAGCGCAGAATCTGCTCCTCGGCATAGTTGGCTACCATGAAGAGACGGTTGTGCTGGCGCATCAGCTCGATGTCGGCACGGTTCAACCAGAACGTCCAGTCACCCTCCTTGTGCTCTTTCTCCTTCGTCACCTTCTTGCCCAAAGCCACAGCCTCGGCATAGACATGGGTGTAGTCGATGGGCTGCTCTATCGGACTCTCTATGCTCTCCACGATCCAAGGTGAGTAACGGCGGTTCTCATCGTCGGTGATAAACTGCTGGCTGTTGCTCGTTCCACAGAGACTTCCACGATGGGGCAACTCGCTGCGGTACTTGTCGTAAGGTCGGCGAATGGAGAACGTGAGCTTGGTGATGGCACTCTTGAAGGCACTCAGGTTCTTGCCGAAGATGCACTCAAACTCGTCCATGCAGAGCACCGCCTTGCTCGAACAAGCCTCCATGAAATCCTTGTCGGTGTAGTTGGCTGTGGAGTCGTTGATGAAGTACTGGCGCAGGATAGGCGGCAAGAGGTAGGCGAAGAAGGTAGTCTTGAAGATGCCACCCCTTCCCACGAGGATGAGGATGACCTGGTTGACCACCTTCAGCGATTCCCATGCCACCACCATCGCCACAAGCCACTTCTTGAAGAAATAGCGGAACTCCTCCTGGGTGTGATGATAGTCCGGCTTATCGATGACGTGGATGGTGTCGGCGAGTTGGTCGATGTAGTCGGGATCGCTTTCCTCTTTCCACTCAGGCAGCTTTTTGAGATAGTCCACGAGAGGGTCGAAAGGCTGGCTGAAGTCGCTGTTGATGATGTTGTGGAGCGTCTTACAGGTCACCTTCATGCCGTCCTCGTTCATCTCCAGCCAGAGCGAGTTCTCGATGTTGTCATCTACCAGAGTCCAGTTTGGGTACTTGCCCGTCGGCACCATGAGGCTTCTCAGCTCATAGGCTCCCGTCACCAAGTTGTGCTGCATCTCGTAGTGCATCGAGAGCCACTGCTTGATGGCGTTGGGAGAGGAGCGGAAGGTGGACTCCTCGCCCTTTCTCCTGAAGTGCCACTTACCAAACTTCTCGGTGTGCTTGTAGCACGACTTCATCACGGAAGCCGTGTCGCCATAGCTGCTTCCAAACTCGGTGACGGCATAGGAGAGCGCCTCTTCCTGGGGGATGCCATAGAGGATGCAGACCTTGGCGAACTGTACGACATACTCGTTGTGTCGCCCCGACTCAAACTGGTAGCCCCACTGGTTGAGCAGGTGCTGGATGGGCTGTGCCGCCTCCTCGATGGAAGGAGCCGTGGCGTTCATGCTCTTCACCTCGGCAGCCATCTTCTTCGCCTTTCGCTTCTCCATCATCAGGGCGTACCGGGTCTCGTTGGCCTTTCGGGTGTAGAGCACCTTGAGATCGTTGGGACCGAGGCAGAACGGCACGGCATCCTTGCGGAAGAAGGCATTGGGGTCGTGGGCAAGACCAGAGATCCGGGTGATGTCGGTGCAAGCCTTGTCGGGTTCGCATCCCAGCAGATGAGTGAAATGGTCCATCGCCTTGTGGATCATCACGTCGAAGAGTTCCAGCACGGTCACGTCCTCGTCCTCTATCGGCGAGTAGGGGCAGAAGATGCGGAATCCCTTGCCGCTGATGGTGACGTAGGCGGCGAAGACGTGCTCATCCTGTCGGAGAAGGTCCATGCACTCCTCGATTTTCTTCTTCGTCTTGTGGTCGAAGTCGAGCATGAGGAAGTAGGACGGTCTCACGAAGTTGGCGAGTTTCTTGCCATACCCATCCATGACGGCGGAGATGGTGATGCCAGGCGACATCGGTTTGTACTCATCGGCGAAACGCTTGCCGATGGCGAGGCGCTTGCGATAGGTCTCGGTGATGATCTTCAGAGCCTCGTCCTTGCGGATGAGGTATTCCAAGTACTGCCAACTAGCGAGCTGATGGCTTTCCGAGGTGTTAAGCGACTTGAAGTAGGAGGGCATGACCGCTGCTTCGTTTTTAGTGGTTAAATTTTCAACCTGTTCCATCTTGATATTAGGTTTTAATTGATTGTTCCCAGCAACCGTAACGATTACGAACTGAGGTGAGGTCTGAAGGCTGAACACTGAATCAGCACCTTTTGTTAAAACTGTGTTAAATATATACGCAATCTATTGATATATAAACTTTTATTATTATATTGCTTGCGTTGTATATAACAAAGTCTTTTCCAGTAGAGTTCAGTTCAGTCTGTGAGGCTGAATCCTGCGAGAGAGGGTTCAGCCCTGTGTCAGCCTTGTCGATCTCGGTGGCGAAGGTAAGAATAAAGTTTGGATCAGAAATTTGAAAATGACCGATATGGTCAATTTCCAGTATTAATCATTTAATTTCTTACACAAATGAAACATTTATTAAATGTTGCGGAGAATATTCTTCTCCATGTGTTTTTTTGTCAGGCAAGCTCCTGACTGGTGAGCAACGTTTCTGCCTTGCGTGGAACGATTTCCGTCTTTGGATGAAAGACCTGAAGAAGGAGGCGAGAGAAGATGGTTCGGGCGGTGAGGCTCTGGAGAAGTGGTTGGTCGATATGGAGTCGATCAAGCAGCACTATGGCTTGACTCATACGGTGACCAAACATCTCAAGGAGGGCAAGAACATGTCTCTGTCGGAGTTTGAGAAGTTGTGCCTTTACGTCTTCTCGTTCTATGACAGTGAGTGGGAGCGTCAAATAGTGTGGATGAATGTAGGTACGACTCTCTTTTTTCACACCAAGGAGTGCAAGGACTTGAATTTCGAGCCATTCTCTCGTCCGTTGAATCAATTGATGGAAGAGAAGGTGACTGCGGAAGTGAGCAAGTTGGCGGATATCAATCGTCGCTATTATGAGATGATGGCAGAGAAGTAAGCAAGGGATGCCCGTCGCTCCTGCTCCTCGCTTGTCCTGGGGAGGGGCAGGAGAGACGGCATCTGTTGTCGTTTTGTGGGTTAAAGTTTGTAAATTCCCCTCTCTTACTCAATATTTTTCCTTATTTTTGTACGATATTGTAGCTGTTTTTCTAGAAAGACGGCGAAGGAAAAATGAAGAATATCGAGATGAAAACGTGTAAGTACTTGAATCATAGGTGTATTCCTGAGATTCGAGGAACCCAAGATGTGGGGTGATGGGAAGAAATGCCCCACTCTTACTTGGATAGTATTCAATATTATTGGTTCCGTAGAGCTTAAAAAGAAATATCTAATGTGAATAAAAACAAAAAAGAGTTCAAGAATATGGATATGAATCCATAAATTTGTATTTTTGTCTAAAATTTTAGATTAATATATGAAAATTAGAACATTTTCTTTTAAAAACAAAGTATCTGGTTGGAATGTGAAAAATGTACATTTCGATAATTTGACACTATTTGTCGGCGCATCAGGTGTTGGCAAAACACAAATATTGCGTGCGATAGGCTCTTTGAGGAAGATTGTGAATGGCGATTCTGTAAATGGAGCAGAATGGTCTGTAGAATTTGAGGAAAATGGCGCCGTCTATATTTGGAAAGGGGCATTTGATGCGTTGGAGACTAGTTTAGAGGATATTTATCATTTTAAAAATTCTGAAGCTGTCGTTCTTTATGAAACGCTTGAAATCAATTCTAAAACTATTATAGATAGAAAAAATACAGAAATTGAATATGATGGAAAACCTATAGTTAAGTTGGATGCTAACAAAAGTGCCATCTCCTTATTGAAGGAAGAAGAGTTGATTTCTCCAGTATTGAATGCTTTTCGAAAAGTCCAAATTCTAAACTCTATTATCAGCGGTTTGACCATTACACCTTCTATTAATGAGAAAAGGAAAAGTCATCTAGGTATCCGTGAAATAAAGAATGAAAAGGGACTTTCTCCCATCGAAAAATTGTTTTTGTTGAAAGTTAACAAGTTGCAGGAGTTTGATGATATTTTTGATAATTTCAAGGTCATCTTTCCTTTAATAGAGGACGTAGATTTTGCGATTGGTTCTTTTTTCAATGAAGTGGCTTGCCCGATATTGAAAATGAAAGAAAAAGGTGTAAAGTCTTGGATATTTCAACCCGATATATCTTCTGGCATGTTGAGAACCTTGTCGCAGATAACCATGTTGACTTTGGCTGATGCTGGAGATGTCTTTCTGATAGATGAATTTGAAAATGGTCTTGGTGTCAACTGTATTAATCAATTGGCAGAAATGATCATGTATCCTATGGAAGATGTGCAAGTGATAATGACGAGCCATCATCCTTATATTATCAACACGATTCCTTTTGAGTGTTGGAAGATTGTTACTCGCTCAGCTAGTGATGTAGCAATTCATACACCAGCGGAATTTAATATAGGAAAACGTTCCCGTCATGAGGCGTTTATGCAACTTATCCAGACTTCTGCTTACAAAAACGGTAGTTTATGAATCTCTATATTGTAGTGGAAGGTGAGCAAACAGAAACGAAAGTTTATCCTGCTTGGTTGCAAATTTTGGTGCCACAGCTACATCGAATAGATGATGCGTGGAATTTGTCGGAGAATTCCGATAGCTATTACTTGTTTAGTGCTGGTGGAATTCCGTCTATTTATAAGCATGTTTCCAATGCTGTGGCAGATATAAATGAGATCAATGCTTGTGGTAAGGGAAAATATGATTACTTGCTCATGTGTATTGACGTTGAAGAAGAAAGCCGTCAGTACATAGAGCAAAAAGTTCAAGAACAACTGAAATTGGATGGTAATGAACTTTCAGAGCCTACAAAATTGGTGATTTTTGAACATAAAATTTGTATGGAATCATGGTTTTTGGGAAACAGAAAAGTATATAAGGAAAATCCACAAGATCAAGATTTAATAAAATATACACATCTTTATAATGTAAAAGAAAACGATCCTGAGTTAATGGAAAACTTGGAATCTGATTCTTGTGCAACGAAGGCTCAGTTTCATTTTCAATATTTGCGCTTAATGTTTAAAGAGCGCAATATGCGTTATTTAAAAAGCAACCCTGGCGACGTATGCAAGAAAGGATATTTGGATAAGTTGGTAGAGCGTTATCAAGAAACAAAACATATATCTTCTTTTGGCAGATGGTATGATTTTATTGTAAGTTTGTATCATTAGAAAGATGAAGAATATCGAGATGAAAACGTGTAAGTACTTGAATCATAGGTGTATTCCTGAGATTCGAGGAACCCAAGATGTGGGGTGGTGGGAAGAAATGAGAAAAAACATTGATGTAAAATTCAAAACGTAACGGAAATGTGTAAATTTTCAGCGACGACAAAAGATAAACTTGGCAATGCTTTGATTTATATGGCAGAGCGAGTGTCAGACCTTAGTAAAACCAAGGCCTTGAAGTTGTTGTATCTCATGGAAGAACGAATGGTGCTGCGATACCATGTGCCGTTCCTTGGCATTCCATATGAGATATGGCAGGCTGGACCAGTTGCTAAGGATGTCTTTATTGATCTTTCGGATGGTCCCTACCTGTTGAAAGATTATGTGAAAGCAGAAGTGCGTCATAGTGGTACATATATAGTTTCTGTGAAACCATTCTGTGATGATGAGTTTTCAGAATGTGAGATTGCGATGATGGATGACATACTGAATAAGTATGGCAAGATGACAGCTGCGGATTTGGTTAATGAAACCCATAAAAAAGGCACGCTGTGGTATCAGGAGGCAAGTCAAAATGGATTATTGGAAGCATTTCAAAATCATGAATGCAACAACTCTGACTTGAAGATAGATTTCACGAAAGCGATGGCACCATGTGCAGCCGAGTATTATCAGGAAAGTCTTGATGCAGTCTTGTTCGAAGAACTCAAGAATTGCCTATCCAATAGCAAGATGGTAAAGAATAAATACCGCAAGATTCTAAAATAGATGGGTAAAAACTATATAGTCATGTTACTATGTTGAAAATCCGATGAGTTGAAGGAGTGCGCTTAGTCAATCCTTCACCCTAAAAGATAATGCAAATGAGCGCAATGAAAGTTGGCTTTCAAATTGCCGAGTGCAGCTTATCTTATGCAAAACGATAATAAAATAACTTTTTTCTAAAAACTGATGGGTGTAACTACTTGTAATATAGTAGGGGCGCTGTATTGGTTACAAAGGGCTATGCCCTAAATTGAGTACTAACAATAATTTGTAGAAGATGTATATATGGATCCTACTTATGCAATAATACGGTACTTTGCTATGCTGGGAAGGCGCACATCTCCGAATCCAATAGCTGTGATGCCTCCAACAAGTATGAGGCATCATCTACTGCAAAACCTAACGTGCCTGCCACAGAATGTTTATCATTACCTTGATGGCTGCAACTATCTGCAAAAGGTGCTACTATCAGGAGAGCAAAGTGGGTTGCAGGTGGACTTTATCTTCAACGACAGTATTGAGGATTCGAGATTTGAATGTACATTGAGCGATGGCCTTAACGTCTTTCTGATATGTACAGACAGCGATGAAGAACTGATAGAAATGAATATCAGCTTATCTAGAGTCTGTGGGAAGAACTGTGTTTTCTGGGTCGAAGAATCGAAAAAAGATGTGTTCCTGATGCCAAAAGTTGTAAGCGGGACAGAGGAATTTTGGCAATTTCTTTATGACTATGCACAGCCGTTGTTGCCAATGATTGAAGACCCACTATGTGTGCCATTATGTGGAGGGAGCATAGAATTCCCTTACTTCAAACCTGCTAATATCACCTTCTGGTCTCTTAACTCTGCATTAGGGAACTGGGGCGTGGAAACAAACATCGACAGCAAGAAAGAAAAAGAGAAAATCGAAAAAAAGACGAAAGATGCTCTGGGGAATATGTATGGCTGGACAAGGCAGGAACAATCAGTTGACATAGCTGGCCAACTGTATGGGCTGTGTCAAGATGCCTTTAAGACACGACTATCGAAGATGCCTGACTTCAGCGATCAGAATTATCCGCCATTGGTGATAGCTGCGCCATATACAACAAAGGACGTAAGAGACTTGTTCAAGCTGATGTCGAAAGAAGAAAATGAGTTGAAAGCGATAGACAAAGTGGTGGAACAGGAGCAAACTCCCAACTACTGTTTTGACACAAATGTTGGTACAATGGGTATAGGTTTTGAGAAGATGAATAGCTACATGAAACTGTTGGCAAACAGACTAGACTTCTTGGATTTTACGGCAAGTCTACACTGTTCATTCAAATTCTCGCCCTATCTGCGTTTGCCGCTTGTCAGTAAGAGTGTGAACACGGAATTGTCATTTGTCGGTGCGAAGAACAATGTACAATTGGCATACTCCAAAGACCGTCAGGCATACGATAAGGCCATCCATAGAGTTGGCGATACGCTTGCGAAGAAATTGCTTGCACCTAAGACGGCAAAAATGCTGAAGGCGATGCCTACGCAGATAGTGGCTATGACCGATCTGCCAATAGAGTGGATGGAGATAGACGGAGTTCCCCTAGGTTTTTCGCATGATGTATGTAGGCTACCAGAAACACCTGTTTCTGGATTGCTGACACATTATGGAGTCGCGCGTTTCCACACGATGTATCAGATTCCGCAGGATATATTAGAGAAAACGCTTGTGGTATATGGATGTAGAGAGGAGGCGTTTAAGAAATGGCAGGACAAGGCAGACATACGAGCAGCGGAGCTTGGAGCAAAGACCGAAATTTGCAATAGTCTGGACGAGTTCGAAGCAGCAGTAAAGAAGCATAAACCAGATTTCTTGATTATAGACACTCATGGAGGGACAGACCTACAGAGCCATCAGAGCTATATATGTATGGGTGACAAAAAGGTGTACCCAAAGGATATTGCAGAGAGGAATATTTTAGCACGGCTAGTGTTTATATCGGCGTGCAATACCGCTCCCTGTTATAATGACGTAAACACTGTCGGGAATGCATTTTTGGAAGTTGGAGCATCAGCGGTGACAGCATCATACCTGCCTTTGGATGTGAAAGATTCGTCGATTATCTATCTCCGTATCATGCAACAACTGGCGATGGCGGCAAAGCAGGATATACATAAGAATTGGCTAGCATTCATAGCACATATATTGAGAACATCGTTTATTATGTCACCGATGGTTCATACTGCCAAAGACGAAAAACCAATAGACCCAATGATAACGGGAAATGTCAATGCTCTGTCTATGATTTTCCAGAATAGGAGTAAACTATACAAGAAGCTGAAAGCCGGAGAGAAAGTGGAGGGACTGAAGTATGACTTCGGCAAAATTACACCCCACTATCTGATGTACACGACTGTTGGCAGAGCCGACTTGATAACGTTTGAAGTCTCGGCAAAGAAGAGACGTGAAGAATATGAAAAGATGAATTGACATATGACAGAAAAGAGAAACAGGGGGGCAGGTTCATGTTTCAGATAAAATGGAATACGTAATATATAGTTAATGGCAAGGCAATCCAGGCAACCTTCAGAAACGGGGATATATCACGTGATGATGCGTGGTATAAATCATCAAAACATTTTTGAGGAGCATGAGGACTATTACCAGTTTTTCAATACCTTGGACATGATGGCTCAGTCATATGAGCGGTTTTGATTGAATTGAAGGGTATGAGAGCATCACTTCGCCAATTGGGGAGATTGACCAGAATCGTGAAAAGTATGATATTTCGTATGTGATGAAACAGAAACCTGTCCCTGTGTTTCGTCGAACCTATTGCGAAAGAAATGGCAGCGAAAGATGAATATTCTGAGATTGTAGAGGAATTAGAAACGATTACCGCTGATGCAGCATAAACTATACAGCCATGTAAAGGGGCCCATGGTTGGTTTTGGTAAATGGTCCCGTGATTTAAAATATGAGTAAAATTTTCAAAATTCGAAAGTAGCTTGAGTCTGCATGGTGGACTCAAGCTGCGTTGAAGTTGTGGATTGCTTCCCAACTTCTGGTCAGTTGTTACTCCATCTATAGGAGTGCCGAGTAGTGTCAGATAAATCCTTCCTGGCAAAACGAACTTTAGCATAGTATCGACCTATACGGAGGATGGAAGGATGTAGAAGGTGCAAAAACGTACTCTTGGAGGAGAACCAAAAAGTAAACCATGAAGCCGGAGTGGCAGCCGAATGGTTGGAAGAGGTCGCCGTATAGACTAATCTGGGGTTCGAATCCCCTCTGCCACCTATATATGAATAAGGAATGCAGGCCACTTATGGTACTGTGTTCCAACGGAAGAACAGATAAAGATGGAACAGTATAGAATCTTCTTCTCTTGGCAAAGTGACACGAAAGGCAATAAAGGCATTATTAAAGAATCGCTCAAGGCATCATGTCAACTCGTAAGTGAGAAGTTTGGCTGTGAGATAATCATAGACGAAGCAACCCGCAACGTGCCGGGTATGCCGAAGATAGAAGATACTGTATTGGAGAAAATTGACAATTGTGATGTCTTTGTGTGCGACGTAACTCCAGTTACGGTGCTTAATGATAAGCACATGCCCAATTCGAATGTCATCATAGAGTTAGGTTATGCGATAAAGTCAAAGGGCTACTCTCAGATTATAGCATTGGCAAAGAAAGGGGATTGGAAACCTGAGCAGCTTCCATTTGATATAAACCACCATAGGATAGGTCTGTTTGAATCCGCGAAAGATTGTAATCTGATTTTCGAGATTGAGTCAGCAGTGAATTATGTACGTTCACAATGGAAATCACGCCTCTTTAGGTTCTGGCATAGGATTAAGGAAAAAGTGAATACAGGAGCCGTAAAAGGCAAGAAAGAAGTATTCGGACCGTCTGAACGCGTGTCAGAACTGACCAATGCCACAGAAGACTCCATAACGTTCTTTTCGAGACGAATGGCACGGGCATTTGGCGGTGACCGAGGTTTAGTCGAGTACACAGACCCGAAGGAGATAGCATACAGACTGTCAATATTGCTTCATCAACCGTTAAAGTTTAAAAAAGGATTGAATGGCGCATCTACATTGCCAGTATGGAATTTCTGGTGTGGCAGTTCAGAAGGAGTCGAGTCGTTCAGAATATTAAACAGGCGCAAGGTGCTGTTAAATACTAATGAACTGCGTCTGAAGCGGATGGTCGTTTTCCGTGATAGTGCAAGGCTTAAACAGCAGTACATCTATATAGAGACAGAAGAAGACAAGCCGACAGGTTTATATGAATATAGCTACTCCACTATTCGGGAGATGACAGAACTAAGAGGCTATTTTGATGAAGAATATGCCGTTTTTAGAAAGAATAGACTCGTTTCTCGAAACATCAAGTTGGAGGAGTATGATGATGGAGCCTGCGTTATAGGAGGCAAGGTATGTCAGACCTATGGAAAAGCAGAACCACGAGTACGCTATCTGACACCTTTTTGTTTTATCATGTGTGCACATGCAGCACCTTATAATTCACATCATTTTGATCGAACTTCAAAGGAGATGCTTGTGAAGATGCGATCCTATGACATAACAAAAGAAGAATTTCATCAGTATATGATGACAATTCAGGGAGACCCAAGAATAGAACGAATTCTATAAGATTACTCTGATTAATGGAAGAACCAATAGTAAACGATATACAGAAACTTGAAAACGAGCAGGTAACTGCGCAGCAGGATATTTTCTCGTATTACCGTCGTCTGAGGAGTAACCTCTTCTCAGACACGGAAGTCGTGTACGAGACGAAACTTACTCCAGAGCTTTTTGACCTGAAATTGCAACAGCTCTCTCAGGATAAAAAGCAATCAGAGTTTGAGAACTTTGTTCTGGTGCTGGCAGCGAGACTTGTGACTCCCAACATTAAGCCACAGACCGGCCCCGATGGAGGAGGTGACGGAAAGGTGGATGGTGAGACATACCCTGTTGACAAGGCAATATCTGACAGGTGGTGGATGTCTGAAGGCAGTACAGGTGACCAGAAATGGGCGATAGCCATCAGTGTACAGAAGAACTGGAAGAGCAAGATTGAGGGTGATGTCAAGAAAGCCGTAGAGACTGGACGTGGCTATACGAAGGTGCTGTTTTTCTCCAGCCAGAAAATCAAGTCAAGTAAACGTCAGGAGGTAGAGGATGAACTTTCGAAACAATACGGAGTGGCAGTGAGTATCTTTGATGGGAAGTGGTGTTCGTTTGCAGCGTTTGAACAAGGCTGTTATGACGTTGCCACTGAGAAACTGAATTTTTCGGAAGAATACAGGAGAAAAACCGTTAAAGAAGGTCCCCACGATAAGCGCAGAAAAGAAGAACTCGAAAAGTTAGAGAACGACTTGTTGTCACGACAAGTGGAAAGTCTCGATACAGACTATATTGACGACCTGCTCCAGACCTGTCTGTTAAGCAGAGGTCTGGAACGCCCGCGAATGGAGACCGAAGGACGTTTCAACCGTGCGCAGCGAGAAGCAGAGGCACATGGTTCACCTGTGCAGCGGTTCAATATAACCTATAATCATGCTTGGACATCGTTTTTCTGGTTCCACGATGTGGATGCTATGTATGCAGACTATCTGAAGCTAAAGGAGTTTGCCGAGACGCATACAACTGTGCATACGATAGAGTTTATGACCAATATTCTTACCAATCTGGAAAATGCGGCAGGTGTTGGCTTATTCGATTCCGAAAAGTTCGGAAAGGAAGTTCAGGATTTAAAGACGATGAAGGAGCGAGAGACACTCTCGCAGGCGAGCCGCCTGTTTCTTGAACTATTCTTCACAGAACATAGGTTACTCCAAATGTTGCACTATGCGCAAGACCCAACGTCAGCGTTAAAGAAACTGTCAGAGTTGATAGAGGCATGTGCCAACTATCCAGACATTAGTTTTGATGCTCAGATAACTATCGTAGAGATAATGGGACGAGTTATAGATGACAACGATGAATATGAGAAGCTTATCGACAAGATTTCAGAGATTTCGTCTCAGCGCAAATCAGAGGTTGAGGGTGCCTTAATACATTTCAATCGTGCACAGGTCTTGATAGACAAACAACAATACAAGCCTGTGGTGAAACATTTAGGGCACTGTGTACAGGCATTTCAGAAAGAAGGCTATGAGTCCGAACTGGTTAAAACATACGGCTATATGGGCATAGCTCTTTATAATCTTGAACTTCCATATAGTGGAAAGGCATATCTGGTTAAGGCTGCATCGATACTGGTCAAGGAGTTTTTCACTAAGGGAACTATCAGTCATCTGCTGATTACTGTATTGTGGAAACTCTGTGAAATAGAGCTGATGATAGGCCGACTGGTGATGTATCTCAACTGGCGAGAACTGCTGTTTGTCATTGCTCATAATGGTCAAGAATTTGAGCGTAAAGATTTTGTAGAGAAAGATGTACTGTTCGATGGTGGCTGGGCGTGTCATTTTGCTGCAGCTGATCTTTCGAGAGAAACCATTGCCATCTTGCCTGACATTTTTGCACGTTGCGATATGCCCATTTCTGAAAACTATCTGAAGTATGCTTTAGGGTACGAAGACTCTGTAGATGAGCAGTATACTCATCTTGTCAATGATGATTGGAATAGTTTGCTTAGGCAGCAACCTATACACAAGCAGTTCCTAAACTCTCTAAATATAGCGGAAGAAGGGCAGACTTCTATCAGCACTCTGGCAAAGGGCTGTCGTTTCACTGTAAGTTATGAGAATTCAGTTAGGAACCAAATGGTTGCTGAGACATTTTTAGCAACTGTGGAAACACTGCTTGCCACTTTTGACACACTGGAACTTGTGGTGATGAGTCAGGAGATTCAGGTGGAAATTGTCTTAACTGATGGACAATCAGAACTGGAAAGAGGAGAAAACGGAACAAAATATGTGTTCAGAGTGAACCACGACTCTCTTGATGGAGAAACATATTGGCGTTGCTTTGCCTTCTTTATGGCATGTTTTATGTCCATTAATGCAGTATCAAACACAGATGTAGGAGAGTTGGTGGCTCAGCGACACGAAAAAGAAAAGTTGATGGACAGGGTGACTGCTATGATGGAACTGAACAACTCAGTGTATAATGTGCTTGGCGATAAGTTCAAGTATTCTGTTCGTCAATGGCAAAATGCAAATGACAGATCCTATGTTTGTAAGTCTGATGCAATGAGTGAAGCCTATACAGATCAGAACTCACATACTGAACAGTGTGGTGTACAGACTTTTTGCATCTCGAGCACTATGGAATGGTGGGAAGAAGCAGGATGGACGGGTGTGTGCTTCATGTACGACCGATGGTTCGCTGCTCCACCTATAGTGGGCCTGGCATTCAAGAACTTGGAGGCTGGCAGAAAAATCATCCATGAATGGAAAGAAAAAATAGCAAAGGGTGAACCAAGTATAGAACTGCATCTGATAAGAGGCATTGACAAGTCGCATCCCTCATGGTATAGAGCTTGTGTTACTCCAGAGATACCTTTTGATAAGATTACAGTAGGTCGATATGTCGCTGTGATGTGCCGGAAACATACAATGACCCCAAAAGACACGTCAAATCTTGATAATTTTGAACGGGTATATTCTCAATTTAACAAATGCCAGCTGGTGGCAGTTGAAATTGACGACCAGATGCATGTTAACATGAAAATCGATTTTAGCGAGGCCATTGAGCTTAAAAGGGTCATCATTACTGATGCATGGAAAGTATCGGCACACGAACCTACGAGAAATGCATTGGAGTGGGACGATGACCCTATCATTCCAGAGTCAGAGACCACTACAGCCCCTGTCATTGAATTAATGAAGAATTTGCGTGAAATTCATGATAAGATGGGTAGGTAAACTCTTTAGACTATATCGCAAAGTATTTGATGCGCGGCATCTGGATACGGATTGTGATGGGATTGCTGATGACATTAGTGTTGTTGGAAGGAATATCAGGGAGGTGCTGGCTGTGGGGATGTACCAACAGGCGGTGACGATGTATCTTCAGTTGCTTGCGTCGATGGCGAAGCACTTCATAGAGGATGTAAGCACTCAAATTAGGGCTTAAAATCAGAATCGTTACCTTTGCTGCGAACTAAAATCAAATGATTATGTACAGCAGCGAAGATTTGGAACTTTTTCGATAAGTCATGAGCAAAGCAAGCTTGCTTGAACTTTGCCATGGCGAGAAAAGATTCTATTTCCAGTACCAGACGGAGGCAATGCCGAAGGGCATCTCTATTGAACAGTTCTGTTTGCGTAATAAAGTACCTTAGCTATAATTCTTTTAAAGCAAAATATAACATGAAAATAAGTGTAATAAGTCCTGTATATGGGGCTGCTTCTCTATTAAAAGAACTCGTAAAAGAGATAGAGACTGCAGTGTTGAAATTAACGAATGATTATGAAATCATTTTAGTTGAAGATCATAGTCCTGACAATAGTCAATCAATTATCAGGGAAATATGCAGCAAAAACAAGCATGTAATAGGAGCGTTTCATAGTAGAAACTTTGGACAACAGTATGCAATCCATACCGGATTATCAATAGCCTCTGGCGATTATATCGTAACTTTAGATTGTGACTTGCAAGATACGCCAGCCTTGATAGTTGACTTATATAACTAAAGTTTCGCAAGTGAAAATTCACAAGCGTGATTTAACGTAATTTTGGAAT
>ERZ1023666.482-NODE-482-length-16507-cov-161.440250_pt1 | contig 16507 bp, 12 predicted proteins | sample MGYA00380341_ERZ1023666 | MGnify/ENA primary metagenome ERZ1023666 (study PRJEB33179, sample SAMN07448983) | human gut metagenome | biome: Human-gut; feature: Human associated habitat; material: Faeces | host: Homo sapiens | place: India: Bhopal | collected...
TAGTGGGTGGTGCGGTTGCTCCAGTAATCATGGGGTATATTGCGGATACTACGGGGAGTATGGCGATTGCTTTTCTCATACCGCTAGTATGTTATGGGGTGATTGGAGGGTATGCACTTTTGAAACCCTCTGCCTCCCTTTAGCAAAAGGAGTTTTTTCGAAAACCAACCCGTCCTTCCTTACCCTTAAGGAAGGCTCCACCTTTCTCACCAAGCCTCTCTTCCCTCAGGGACGAGAGGATGTAACCGCCCTCCGGTGCTCAGAACCGCTACGCTCTAAGGTTGGCGGGGCGTCAAAGGTCTTCGCCATGTTGTGCGGGATGGGACCGCATGGGAATAGTAGTTTACAGTTAATAGTTTACAGATTTTTGTGGTAATTTGTTGATGAGTTGCAGATTTCTTTCGATTTTTTGTGGTTTCGAGGAAAAAGTGTACTTTTGCGGTTAGATATTAATAAAATGAATTTAATATTTAGTCAAATTAAGGTATAACCTCCATTAGCTTGTGCTGATGGAGGGCTAAATTGCGTATTCTTGTCTCAAAATTAGAAAAATGATGCCGCCGTGCAAAGGTACAACATTTTTTTGAGATATGCAATACGGAGTTGAGTGGATACTTACAAATCAACGAGATACACAAATTTCCAAAGAACTATTTCGTTACATAAAACGTTAAATGTCAGAGCGTAATATTAACAATTAACAGGGATGTTTCCAGCTTGCTTTCAAGAACAGAGAACTGGACACCCTATAAATTTGATTGATTTTTGAAATTTTGTTTAAACTAAAATATAAAGTGTATGGATTTATTTTCTGGTAAGAGGCTCCGCTCATCACAGACTGATGGACGACGAGCTAATCATGAAATGAAATATGATTATCGCTCTCCTATAGAGAGCGATTTAGGACGTGTGATATTTAGCTCTGCGTGTCGACGTCTTCATGACAAGACACAGGTGTTTCCTTTGACATCGAATGATAATATTCATTCTCGTCTCACACATTCCATGGAAGTGATGAGTATTGGGCATTCCTTTGCTTTGAATTTGTTCGAGATTCCTGTCTTTAAGGATATGGTTGGAGTTGATGCTAATGATGCAAATCAATGTGTTAGAAAGTTGAGAGACTTTGATTCTTTGCTAACAACTGTTTGTTTGGCTCATGACATTGGTAATCCACCATTCGGACATTTTGGTGAAACAGCATTGCAATGCTATTTTGTGAGATTATTTGATGATTTGAAAGATGATTTGAAGCAATCAAAAGATACTCATGTGTACCATCATCCGATAATCCTTGGAATGTTGAAAGTTGCTAAAGAAGAACAACAGGATAAAGTTATCGAAGAATTGGATTCATTCCTGGATGATGTAAACCTGGCTAAACTTGATTTTACGTGCTTTGATGGAAATGCCCAAGGGTTCCGTGTGCTTACAAAGTTACAATTTTTGAATGATTTGTATGGTTTGAACTTAACAAGCGCCTCTCTTGCTGCATTCATTAAGTACCCTAATTTTGGTCCAAAAGATAAGAGTAGAAGTATATCCACTAAGAAGCATGGCGTGTTTACTACAGAGAGAATGGAGTTGAATCAAGTGATGAATAATTGTGGTATCATTCAATTAGGTGAACATGCTTTCAATCGCCATCCTTTCTCTTATTTGATGGAAGCTGCTGATACCATTTGCTATCTAATAATGGATTATGAGGATGCTATCTCTAAAGGTTGGGTTAAGTATGAAGACTTCAAGCAGATATTGAAGAATGATGCAGATGGAAAGAAAGTTTTGAATGAGGCTGAAAAGCACTTTAATGAGAATGCTCCGTCTAAGAAGAAAATGGTCCAGCTCCGTACGGAATTAATGAATCATTTTGTGAGTGTTGCCATTGATAATTTTATGACTCATTACGATGAGATTTTAAAAGGGGATTACAAGAAGGAACTAGTTTTTGATACTGGTAATAATTCAGGTTTGGCAACTACCATTCAAGATATTTGCAGAAAAAATATCTATTCTCATCCGGAAATTGAATCTTTGGAGTTGACGGGCAATGCAGTTTTGACAGGTATTATAGACTATTATGTAAAATATCTATTCCATCCAGAGATATCTTTCCGCATTCATGCCAAACACTTAATTTCAAAGTCAACCTTTCAAGCAGTGCTCCAAGAACACTTTCAGGCTATCGGTGAAAAGAAAGATGCTTGGGATTATTATGACGACTTCGATCCGAAGGATTTCACTTTTGAGGAAAGAATGCGTTTGATTCGCGATTTTGTCGCTGGCATGACAGATAAGTTTGCTGTAACTCATTACAGAAAGTTGAATGGTCAGCAAATATAGCAATGAAGAAAGATCGTTATTATCTACTTCGTAAAAACATTGATAGACAGTGCTTTTCCTTTGATCTCTATCTTAGTACTTTTTTCCCTTTGGGTATCATTAGATTAATGGATGAGTTGGCTAAACAATCACATGTTTACATATTCAGTGGGGTCATCAAAAATTTCTTACTAGGATTTTTGGAGCATCGTGATTTAGACTTGGTTGTTAGTCATAAGCATAAATTATCATTCCATATTGGTAAACTGCTTGGCTTAGGTCTCTCAGAGATTAAACGAAACAAATTTAATGGGGTAAAATTGGTTTTGGATAATATGGAGGTTGATATTTGGCGTATAGAGGATACTATGGGTATTGTGGATATGCGTTTATTTCCAACTCCTGAAAATCTACTGAAAACTTGTTTCTTTAATTTCTCTTCCATTGTATATGATTATAACAATTCAAGGTTTATATATGGGGAAGATTTTTGTAAGTTTTTGTTGACGAGAGAATTAGATGTAATATATGAGAAGAATCCATTTGTGGAATCATGTATCGTGTCAACGTTTTATTATGCAGAGAAATATGAACTATCTGTTAGTAAGAAACTTTGTGATTGGATAAGGTTCCATTATGAAGAAGGGATGGATTTCCAAAAAGTTCAACAAAAACGATTTGGGACATGTTTCCTATCGAATTTAATCATTTCCAAAATTATCAAGCTTCTTGACGAGAATCCTAATACCCGTTTGCTGAAATTAGAAAGGATACGACGGAATTTAGTGCTTGATTTAGAAGGAAAAATGTACAATGTTATCTATAGTGTGAATTTATAGGGTAAAATTTATCTTTCTTGGTATTATTTGATCTGATGAGTGAAATCATGCAGAAGTAGAGTTGCCTGTGGCTTATCTTGACAAAGCTTTCTGATAGAACGTGTTAATTTATGAAACTGATATATTGTTATATAGAGCGTTTTCGCAACATAGAAAACCAGGAGGTATCTCTATCTGATGAATTCGATTGTCACTATCGTGATTCTAAAATATTTATAGAAAAGCGGGAAAAGAATCCTCTGATGGATTATATCTATGACAATGGATTCATGAGTAATCTCAGAATTATTGTAGGAAAGACAGGGTCTGGTAAAACCAATTTTCTGCAATTGATAGGTATGGATTGTATATCACCATTACAGCGTAAGGTTTTAACACATTAAGTATTTACCTTTGCATCCGAATTCTAAAATATCAGAATTATGGAAACAAAGGAATACTTCGAAAAGGTGATGCAGGACTTTAATCAGAACCGTAGAGGTCGAAACCTGCGTAAGTATTGTAGTGATGAAGGAATCGACTACAAGTAGTTGTCTGAATACAAGAAACAGTACTCTTTTCATCGCGACCCTACGGCCTACGGAGAAGCCTTCATCTTCTATAACAAGAAATATGATACGGTGAAGATCCTTCACTATGACTTGAATGGCTATGTGATTTATCAGAAATGGTTTGATGATGGCAAGATACTGAAACCAAAGTTTATGGAAATAAAGAGTTGTCATCTAATAACTCGTGAACAAGTGACTTTGCTTGTATCAAATGCCGTTCAATCTAAAATGTATATTTATGATGATTGAAACTTCTAAATATTTTTTTGTATCTTTGAACATATGAAACAGCAAGAGAATATGATATTAAACCAGCTCAATCAGTACAGAAATCTGTACCTTCAGGCGTGTAATGAAAATACTCGCTTGAAGCATGCTATGATTTGGATGGTTAGAATGTATGAATGCTATGCGCCACTTGCTGGTTGTATTGAATATGAGATTGGTCGTTTTAATGTGCCAGGCCATGATCCAATGTGTAGCAAGCATCCTGATCATATCATAGGAAAGAATCCATTGCTCCCTAGCTTTGCCCGTTTCTATTTCGATATAAAGATTCACTATAATGTAAGTGAGAATCGTATCTTGGAAATGTTGAAGGACATGGAGGCTTTTATGCCTCAGTCCTCGTTAAATAAGTGGATACATGAAATTATGACAGGTCTGCGTGAACGTCTTCTTTCGTTAATGATTGAAGTTGTCAAGTCATCAACCTATACCAATAATGATGAGACTCGCATTCTGGTTCGTAATCTGCTAGAGGATAAGCCTGACAAGTATAAGGTAGAATATATCCATGCAGCTCTCTCCCTGGAGAAGAAGATGGTGGTAATGCTCTATGGTGAAGGAAGTCGCAGCCACACTATCCCTGAGGAACAAATCTTTGAGCACTCGAACATCAAGTACTTTACAGCTGATAGAGCCAAGCTCTATGAGACTGTGGTCAAGAGTATGGAGGAGAAATCTTTATATGAAAGCTGCAAAATGAATAATTTAAATTTTGGAAGATACATTGAAGATATCCTTACCCGCATAAAAGATGGGGATAAGGACTATAAGTCTATGCTTCCATGTTACTATGTTGAGAAAACAGATGAGGTGAAGGAGTGTGCTTAGGCAATCCTTCACCCTTAAAACGATACAAAAGATATTTTTTTCCAAAAAACTGATAGGTGTAACTACTTGTAATATAGTGGGGACGCTGTATTGGTGATATACATTTATTCTCATTGTAAATGATATAATTAAATTAAAGTATAATTTCTACTTATGTTGGTTGGTAGGTGGAAGCCTCGGATGCATATTGATAATACGAGACAATGCCGAATAATAATTAATTGATAGTTATGGAAAAATATGAATTGACGATATTATGGCAGAAAACGTTGGGTTTAAAAAATAGTCAAGATGGTTGTCAGGATCAAATTGATTTTTTACGTAATGCATACAATTCCTTAAGAGGAAAAGCTCGACTCCTCGCATCTGAAATTAATCGTAGTTTACCAGATTTTACGGTTCATGATATAGAGCATTCGGATGCTTTATGGGGGATAGCCTCTACGGTTTTGGCAGACAACGCTGTTATAAATCCAGCGGAGGGATTTGTTTTAGGTGCAGCTTTTTTGATTCATGATTTAGGAATGGGTATTGTTGCTTATAATGAGGGAATAGATGAATTAAAGAAAACTGCCTTATGGAAAGATACATTCAGTTCCTTTCAAAAGAAATATGGAGAAACTTCAGGCATTGATTTGTTGGATAAATGGGCTACAGAGGTAGCTCTAAGAGAATTACATACTCTGAAAGCTGAAAAATTAGCTCTTACGAAATGGACTGGATTAGATAACAACTCTGTTTTTTTATTAGAGGATTCTGATCTTAGAGATTCTTATGGTGACATAATCGGTAAAATCGCATCTTCACATGGTGCTTCATTAGACGAAATGGTACATATGTTGGGATTGGATCCAAAAGGTGCACCTGGATTCTTACCGGCGTCATGGATCATTGATCCTGTGAAGTTGGGATGTATCATTAGGGTCGTTGATGCTATAAATGTTGATGACAGAAGAGCGCCAAAATTTTTGGCTGCTTTAAGAAAACCAGTTGGTACTTCAAAAGAACATTGGATGTTTCAAAGCAAGTTGAATCAACCGACAATTAAAGGAAATAGATTGTTGTTTACATCAAAGTCTCCTTTTGGTATTGAGGAAAGTGATAGTTGGTGGCTATGCTATGATACTTTACGTATGATAGATAATGAACTGAAAAGTGTCGATTCCTTATTAATGGATTTAGGAAAGATTACTTTTAAAGTTAAAGGTGTTGCATATATTGACTCGCCTACAAGGCTCATAGAATCAATAAAAGTAGATGGATGGCAACCTGTAGATACAACAATAAATGTTTCTAATGTTCCTAAACTGGTCGCAACTTTAGGAGGTAAGGAATTATATGGAAATGATTATCGTGTTCCTCTCCGTGAAATGATTCAGAATGCTTCTGATGCAATTCGGGCAAGAAGAACTATGGATGATGATGATTTCTTTGATGGAAAAATTCGAATAAAAATTGATTCTGATGAAAACGGACAATACCTGGAAGTGTCAGATAATGGCGTAGGTATGTCTTCTGTTGTAATGACGAAAGCCTTGCTTGATTTTGGACAGTCTTTTTGGGGTAGTTCTTTAATGCATAAGGAATTCCCTTTTTTAGAGTCAAAAGGGTATCATTCTACAGGTAAATATGGTATTGGCTTTTTTTCTGTATTTATGTTGGGTTGTAAAGTACAGGTTATTTCCAAAAAATATATTCTTGGACGTGAACAAACTAATGTTCTAGATTTTACACATGGCGTAGGAAAACGCCCGATATTAAGACCTGCATATGCGGATGAATTCATAAAGGATGGTGGAACCACTATTCGTGTTTGGTTAGATGAAAAGAAGAAAAAGGCTATTTTGTATGATCATGAGTTAGAAAAACCAATCTCGCTTTCAGAGATAGTAGAGCAATTATGCCCAAGTCTTGACTGTGATGTTTTTGTTGATGGCAATCATACTCCTACAATAAAGCGTGATGATTGGTTAAATATGGATTCTAAAGAGCTCCTGTATCGAATATATGGGCGTTCGAGATGTAAGATAATGAACGAACAACAAAAAAGAACTATAGATTTGTTGGCAGAAAATATGCGTGTTGTTAACGATGATTCTGGTATTCCTATTGCTAGAATCGCTTTGTTTCTTGATGAAGAATATTACATCTATAATCAATCGAGTTTAAGTAATGGAGTGATTACGATTGGGGGATTGAATGCAGGTGTAATTAGAGGTTTGGTAGGTATAGTAAAGGGATATAGTTTGAATGCATCTAGAAATTATGGTATGCCTATAGTTTCTGATGTTAAAATTGCAGAATGGGCTACAAGCCAAGCAGAATTGCTTGTTAATTCTAGTCTTAGTGATAAAATTAGAACAGATTGTGCAGGCATTGTTTGTCAGCTAGGTGGTGATACGCGTGATTTGAAATGTTTTGAGTCAAAAGATGGATATTTATCTTGTCCTGAATTGATTAATCTCGTTCGGACGAAAAACCTTCAGAAGTGTATATATTTGTCTTCATCGTCAATCTCTTTAGAATTTAAACGAAGAAATGAAAAAAGGGCTTTTACTGCAGGTGACAATGTCTTTTGGGGAAAGTCTGGTATGGTTTCTGTTTTATGTAATGCTCATTTCTTTGATTATTCTATTAAATGGCCAAATGAGAAGCTAGATGATATTGGCTCAATAACAAAACTATTTCAGAGAACTTTGGCAAAAGCTTGGAATGTTAGTATTGAGGAATTGTTGGAGAATGCTAAAATTTCAGATGATTCTAAGAGTATTCAAGCCAATATTGGAAAAATTGGTGATGATGTTGCTACTTATGATTTTGTAGATATTTTTTATAAGCCATAAAAGCAATATATATGCGTCAACAAATAGGGTGCTATCTGCTTTATTGAAGTAAAAAGACGATGTGGTATGTCTGTACCCCAAAATGAAAACAATTAATTTGGTGATTAATATATGAACTTTCAAAAGCAATTTGATACAGTAACAGGAGCATTGAACATCTTTGATATGTCGTACTTGGTATCTGGTGCAACCATGTTGGGGGTGTTGGTATATGCGTTTCCAGGCTTGAAAGGTTTTGTGTTTCATAAAGACCAGGTAATGGTATCTATAATAATATGTATTGTTATAGCATACGTGTTAGGAATGATAAGTTGGATAGCTGGTAAACAGTTCCGATATTGGATGATGAAGCACTTTGGGGATAAGAAAACGAATGATGAGGATTTTAAATCCAAATTTCAAGAAACAGCCCAGTGCTTTAACTTCCAAGGTGAAACTATCAAGAAACTGATGGAAGACGATAAAAATATTGCCTATTCCTATATGTGGATGAGGTTGGACAAATCACAGGATGAAGACTGCCGAAGCAGATTTGTATTTGCTTCTCGTTCATGGGTGCTGAGAGCTATATATGAAGGACTGATTCCGCCAGTCTTCGTTCTTGCAGCAACGATATTGTTCAAGTATTTCTCTGTGTGGAAAGGTTGGTGTGAGGCATTAAGTCAATGGCAGAGTGGCTGGACTGGGAAAATTATTCTTCCTTGGGGTGAGAATATCATTGTTGGAGTCATCGGAGCCGTTGTAATGACATTTGCTTCGTATATTATCGTGAAACTCTTGGCAAGAGAAGCCAGAAGATGTGCCAATACACAGATAAGGGAAGTGATAGTAGCGTATTATCATTTTGTGGAGAATAAAGAAAATATGCCTTCAAATACGGAAACTGATTCAAATAGAGAACAGGAAACTAATAAAAATATGTGTCTTGTCATTTTGGATAAGTTCAGAAATGCAGTAAAGAAATTGTTTGAATAATAAAAAATATTACAATGAGAATACTTCATTTTTCGGATTTCCATCTTAGACCTAATGGTCAGGGCAAAAGGTCTATGGATATATTTAATCGAATGATGGAAAAACTCCAAGAGATAAATTTAGAAGAAAGTATAGACTTAGTCATATTTTCTGGTGACATGATTGATAAGGGAGGTAAAGACTTCAATATGTCATTAGATGAATGTTTTCAAGATTTTAAGAAGAACATCATTAAACCTCTTGTTGAGTTATTGCATATCGGCTATCATCAATTTTTGTTTGTTCCAGGAAACCATGAAGTTGATAGAGGTCGTAAGGATAAGATTTTTGCTCCAAAAACAAATGGAGATGATGATATTGAGGAATTTCTAAGTACAAACACAATAGTACCGCAGCTACAGGATTTCTTGCAATTTCAACGAGAGTATTACAATAGACATAAGGTTGAAGGCATGATGGTTGATATACAAGGGTTGCATATGACTTTGATTTTACCTTTGAATAATGGACTCAAAGTAGGTGTTTCTCTTCTTAATTCAGCTTGGATGTGCGAAGGAGATGCCGATAAAGGAATTATAAAAATTGGCACGTCTCAAATCAACCAATCATGGCCATTGATTAGAAATTGTAAAGTGAAAATAGCTATAGCGCATCATCATTATAATTTTCTGGAAGAAAATGAAAGCAGAAATATAAGTGATATCCTTCATGCGCATTATGATATTTTTGCGGTGGGACATACACATGGAATGAAGGCAAAATATGAGCATGATGATAAGGGATGTATCTTTATTTCAGTAGCAGCTGGTAATTTATACGATAATCTTCATAAGGAAGATCCAAAGTATAAAAATGGCTTTACTATTTTGGATTTTAATGAAGATGCAAGGTATATGGATGTAACACCTTATCATCAGGATGTGGATGAAAAATTTGTTTTGGATAAGAACTATGGTATTGATGGAACCAATAGATTAGAAGATTCCACAAAGAAGTTGTTTATGCCGTTGGATAAATGGTTGTGTAGTTATAAAAAGAATTATGCCATTCTTGACAATGAGCAGATGAAGCAAAAACGAGAACAACTAAAAGATTCGAATAATCGCATCGTTCTTCTTGCTGCATTGTCTGGTCTTGGAAAAACCCGAATGATTTATGAGACATACAATGATGGCCGAATACATCCAAATCACTACTATACTGAATTATCGGATGAAAGTAGAAATAAGGTGATTGATGGTTTTCTATCACTCGTTTCAGATATTGGTAATAATGAAGCCGTTATCATTATAGATAATTGTAGCTTGAACTTATATGAGGATATTCGTAGAAAAATACCGACAAATATTAAGGTAATTTTTGCGACTAATGAATATTATGAAGTTACGAGTACAACTAATGTTACAGTCATTAAACTAGACTCATTAATACTAAAAAAAGAAGTTGCTAATTATATAGATCAAAATATTATTGGGCAGGAAAAATCAACTCTCCGTGAAGAAGTAAAGAAAATTGCAGATGGATTTCCCGCAATGGCATATGAGTTAGTGGATACTTATCGCAATGGAAAGCATGTAAGATTGGAGCAGGCAGAAGAACTTGTAACAAAATTATTGAAGTTCCCTGAGGATAAAGAAAACTCTCAACGCTGTATTTTAAAAGCATTAAGTTTGTTCCAGCCATTTCCATTACTTCGTTTTAATCGTTCTGCTTATGAATTTATCATTAGAAACGAGATTATTATGCCATTAGAAAGCAAATCTTTTCCATTGCGAAAAAGAAAGGTAAATGAAACAAAGGCTCAATTTACACCGACGTTAATTGAAGATACAGGAAGTTTGCTTAATGTGCGACCTTTTCCTCTTGCAGTTTATTTGGCAAAGGAATGGTTTGTAGGATTAGACGAAGATGATGTCGAGCTGTTACTCGAAGATTTTAACACCTTAAAAAATGAAAGTCCTAGTGCGCATCGCTTATTGGTTGATAGCATGGCAAAGCGTATAGAATATATGAGGGATTTGCCACTTGCGAATGATTTTATTGCAAGATTGACAGATTCTATGTATGGCCCTTTTGCCAATGAGAAAGTTGCCTGTTCTGAAATGGGTTCACGCCTCTTTCTCGCAATGTCATCAGTGAACCCAAAAGCAGTGTCAGACTGCCTATATACATTGTTCAATAATAAGAATACAGAATGGTTGAAAGAAAACATTAAGGGAGATGTCAGGAGAAACTATGTTTGGGCATTGGAAAAATTATGCTTTGACAAAGATAGTTTTCAAAAATCTTCTATGGTGCTAGCTCAACTAATGCTTGCTGAAAATGAAAATTATGGAAATAATGCATCGGGGCAATTTTTACAGTTATTTCATGTTATGCTGCCTGGTACAGAGGCAAGTTTAACACAGCGCATTGATTTGTTGAAAACTCTATATGGAAGAGGAGGCGAATATTTGTCAATTGTATTACAGGCATTGAATAGTGCCTTTGCTTCACATAGTTTCAGCAGAACTGGTGATGCTGCGTATTTTGGCTTAGAAGAAAAACAGGATTATGTCCCAACACGTCAAGAGGTTTTGAATTATTGGTATGCATGTAGAGACTTGGTCGAGCAAGTGTTGGCAGAAAATGAAGAAAGCCAAGAACCAATATACAAAATAGTATTAGAACATTCCTGGTCATGGATATCAGATGGATATTTTGATACTCTTTTTGTTCCTTTAGTCGAGTCTTTGAGGACAAAACGTGAAGATTTTACGGAACTATACAATAGATTATTAAGGGATAGACGTAACCATTTGTTTAGAAGATATACTGCAGAAAAGCAATCTGAAATACGTGTATATTTCCAAAAAATTAGACCTTGTTATTTCTCATCATTGTTAAAGGAAACCCAGAATGCACTTTACAATGAAGATAAAGAAACTGCGGCTATTAGTCATTTTGATAAAGCTAAAGAAATGTTGCTACCTGTAGCAAAGAAATTTGTTGCCGATAGGGTGTTTGTAGATATTGAAGAGTTAAAGAGGCTTTCTGACGTGAATTTGTTTATTGAACATGCCTTTTTCTTGAATGTTGCTGAAATAATTACTGATGAAGACTTAAAGGCACTTTGGGATACGTGTGTTACATATCTTGGAAACTATTCTGATGATGGCAATATGCCGTCCTTTATTAGTAGTATGTGCTATGCAGCAAGGAAAAGAAAGGAAACTATTCAATTTCGAAACTCACTTTTCGCTAAAGGTTATGTAAAATGGTATATTGGACTGTCTGCAAAATGTGAGAACGCACAATTGAGCATCATTAAAGAGTTGGTCTCTCAGGCTGATAAGGGAAATATAGATAAAGACTATCTTATTGATGTCTATTTGAATAATGTTGCTATTAATACCCACACAGAATTATTTAGAATACTCCATTTCATATATAAATCGTTTTCTGATGTCTCTGTACGATTACTTGATGCTTTAATCAGATTTACATTTATGTGTGATGAAGAGGACTTGAAAGAACATGTTGGGTTTATTAAACAATTAATTCTGGATTATCCAATAAACGATGATAACCCTCACTTGAATTATGAGTTTACCAGATATGTTATATCAGTGTTTGAAAAGATTCATGATGTAGATTTGGCAAAGAAAATGAATGTAAAGCTAATCGAAGGCTTTAACCATGAATATTTGCATTCTAATTTTGAAGGATTATATAGTATCTTGTTAGAAAAATATACGGATGAAATCTGGGATGATTTTGAATCTGCGTTTGTAAGTGATGAATATTTGGCTTTCTTTCTTCAGGTGAAAAATGAGTTGGGTTCAGGAATTGGTTTTGGTGCTGGTGCGTTGTTCAAAGTCGGAAATGAAAGAATTAAGCAAATGTGTATCAAGTATCCTAATGAAGCTCCTGTAAAAATTGCAGAAATGCTGCCTGTATATGATAGAGATATTTGGGAATGTGATTCTTTCAGTGATATAATGATATGGATTTTAGATAATTACGGAATGCAAAAGATGGTTTTAGATGGCATTCATGCAAATATTCATTCTTTTGGCTGGACAGGCTCCGTTATCGGGTTGTTTATGCATCATAAAATGTGTATGGAAAAATTGCTAAACCATAAATGTTTAGAGGTAAGGAATTGGGCTTCTATGTGTATAAAGGAATTTGATTCTGAAATACAAAGAGAGATACAGCAAGAAGACTATATGAGATTGCATTACAATTAAGTTTTTCAAATGAAGTTATATCATTATACAACAATAGATACTTTAGCCTTGATTCTAAAAAACAGAACAATGCGCTTTAATCGGTTAGACAAGGTTGATGACTTGGAAGAAAAGGTCGTTTCTTGTGGAGTCAATTTAGGTCAATATATATTTGCCTCATGTTGGACTAAAGATGCAGAGGAAAGTATTCCCCTGTGGAAAATGTATGCTGGAGTTACCAATGGTGTTAGAATAGCCTTGGATGAGGATATGTTTCAAGTATATCATATTCATGACTTAAACTTAAACAATGGCTTACATTCTGAAGGTAGCATCATATCACTTATACCTCAAAAGGATATAGAAGCAAAAGACTACATGATAATGCCTGTATATAATGTCCATAAGAATGATTTCTTTTATCGTGATATACAATATGTTGAAGATGTGCAAGAGAAAACATCAGATTTATTTAAAGATACAGAAATTGGGGTGAACATTGAGTTTGGTAAAGTTGGCCGATATAAAAATAAGCGCTGGGCTTTTCAAAAGGAAAGTCGTTTTGTCTTGAATGTATTTCCTTTTAATCCATTACATGTTCCTACAGAAATGATGGATTTTGTAGGAAAAATCACTTCTGACTGTTATAAAGTGAATAAGCAACTTCCATTCGATTATTACGATATGAAATTACAAGATGCTGTTGTTGACAATATTGAAATCACGTTGAGCCCATCTATGAGTGAAAGTAACCGAATTATTGTAGAAGCCTTGTGTAAGCAGTTTACAAAGAATGGCATTGTAAAAGAAAGCAACTTATCTGGATTGGTAAATCTGAAGTAGAGTAAGTATTCGGTGAAAGTCGTATTGTGCGCCTATATAAAGTTTCGTACCTTTGCACCGTGATTTTAAATTATTCAAATTATGGTACAAGGCAAGAAACAATTAAACAGTAAGTCAAAGTTCGCCGAGGTTATAATCGGCGACAATGAGGCGAAGGAGATGAGAGAATATGGATTTTACCTCTAATAGGTTGGGAGTCATCTCTCCTGTTTGAGGAGGGGATTGAAGAAACGGTAAAATGGTATCTTTTTCGAAAACCTACCCGTCCTTCCTTACCCTTAAGGAAGTCACCACCTCTCATCTCGGTCTTCTCCCCTCAGGGAAGAAGAGGGAAACCGCCCTACAGTGCTGTGGATGCCCCACCTGTCCCTCCCCTGGGGGAGGGTCCTTAACCCACTCCCAAGCCCTCGCCCTTTCCAAAAGGGCAAGGGATGTAACCGCCCTCCGGTGCTCGGAACCGCTACGCTTTAAGGTTGGCGGGGCATCAAAGCCCTGCGCCATATTGTGCGGGATGGGACCGACAGGGGAATAGCAGGTTATAGTTTACAGTTAATAGTTTATAGTTTACGGTTGATTTCGTGGTTATTTGCTGATAACTTGCAGATTTCTTGTTAATTTCTTGGTGGTTTCGAGAAAAAAGCGTAACTTTGGCGGCAAGTTATATAAACTAAATAATAGGAGATAAGATTATGGCAATAGCTATTAAAACAATTCCAGTATTGACTGGTGATGCTGCAGAGCGCTTTATAGAGATTGCAGAGAGTAGTAGAAATACTGCCACAACTGTGATTCCTGAAGGAGCACAAGATGCAATCCGTCGTATGATGGAACGCTCAAAAAATGTAAAGATTAAACTTCCTCTTTAATTAAATTGGCTGGTGAATAATTATCAATTTGATATTATGGAAAGATGCGACTTCATGCCTTTGACCGCAGGACTTGCATCTTTGCCTTTTTGTTGTGGTGAAACAGAAGGAGATAAAGACCTGGAAGACTTCTTTCATCACAATGCCTTGTTGTATGCTCAAGAGCGACTTGGGAAGACTAGGGGTTAATAAGAAATATCAAGGACGAAATTTCTTAGTTGGTCAACAAGTGATGAACTTTATCAAGACGTGGTTTGTACAGGAGGATAACAAAACAGGATGTAGATTCTTGGTTGTTGATGCGTATAATCAGCCAAAAGTTCTTAGCTTTTATGAGCGCAACAAGTTCAAGTATCTATATGCCACAGAAGAATTAGAAAGAGCAGAACAGCATTTTCCGGAAACTTCTCCTGTTTATACCAGGCTCATGTTCTTGGATTTATTGCATACTCAGATATTGGAATGTCCTATGGCTTAGATTATTGTTATTGGTATTTTCTTCATCTTTTATAAATATTAGTTTTATTGAGAATGAATATGTGTCGTGAAATGGAAAAGCAATATGAATATGTATCATGTTCTCTAGAGCTTAATCCGTTTATCTATATTGATCGTGAACTTTTGGGGTCACATATCTGTGTTAAAATCCGAGATAATGTATATCTTCGTGTGAATTTTCCTCAATGTGCTACTCTTGACGAAAATAATAGGCATCGCCATTTTCTGACGCCAGCGGGGGAAAACTATTATAAAGAAGGTTTTTGGGGTGAAGGATATTTTGGTGGTAATAGGGAAATGTTGATTTTGCATGCTGTAGAGTGCAAGTTCTTTTACCTTAATGGTATGGATAGTGACATTCATCTCATTAAAGAAAAAATAATACCGCTTTTTAATGCATTTTTAAAACGAATCAATATTGTTTTTCCAGATGCCATGACTTATCACTCGAAGTCTGAAGATTATTGTGATACTCGTTCTGGATTTTCTGTTCATGCTTCCAATAAATCTTGTCTCAGGGCTGTATCTAATACGATTCGTTTACAGAGGAGAAACATCGTATATCTAAAGCGATGCCATATTCTCAATCTTCTTAGAAGATTTAGTTATTCAGTAAATGTAACATATGATTTGCTGTCTTCTGCAAGGAATGATTATCATCGTGAAATTTATAGATCTGTCATCCTTAATTGTAGTACAATTGTTGAGATTATCCTTAACAAACGATTAAGGTCTTATTTACAATCGAATATCAAAGATAATAAAATTGTAGATTATATTTTTAAAAAACTGAATGGATTTAATGCAATTGTAGAGGCTTGCAAGAAAGTCGGTTTACAACTTTCTATTGATTCTGGAACGATGAAAGAATTAGGGGCAATGGCGATATTGAGAAATCATATTATACATGGTGGATATACCCCTTTGGAAAAGGAAGCTAAAACAGCACTTGATACTACATCAAAATTTATGAAATTAAGTCAAGAAGAAATTTATAATTGTTAAATACCCATATCAGAAAAACACAGAAGAATTAGATTTAATATTATATACGATAAGATGGGCAGGGCTTTAAATTTAGCTCTGCCTATCTAATTGGCTTATTGCCTTTTTACTGGTAATAGGCTGTTTCTAACTTATTATTATCAACAATATGAATACTTTTAAGAACATTAAAGTTGCCGTGACCGGAACGGGCTACGTGGGACTGAGTATTGCCACTTTGTTGGCACAACATCATCAGGTGACTGCTGTAGATGTGGTACCTGAGAAGGTGGAGAAACTGAATAACAAGATTTTTACTACCTAATTGTATCACTCAAATGATACCGGTAAAAAAAGTGGTTACAGGCGTCGCCTACTACGAAAGCTGGAGACACCTGCTGTACTGACATCTTATAGTTCGTTGTCTAAGATTTCCATCATTTCTGCAGCTGTAATCAC
>ERZ1023666.485-NODE-485-length-16473-cov-92.347363_pt1 | contig 16473 bp, 19 predicted proteins | sample MGYA00380341_ERZ1023666 | MGnify/ENA primary metagenome ERZ1023666 (study PRJEB33179, sample SAMN07448983) | human gut metagenome | biome: Human-gut; feature: Human associated habitat; material: Faeces | host: Homo sapiens | place: India: Bhopal | collected...
CTGGTATATGAAGCACATCTCCTGGATTGCTTTCGTAGGTTACATCGCAGGTATCATCAGCTACTGGTTTATCCGCACCTTCCTTTATGCTATCTAAAGGATAAGTATTTCTGCTTAAAAGGTTCATAGTTTTCGCTTACGTGAAAAAGTTTTTTTGAGGGAAAAGTCTCAAAGTCTCATTTTCTATTGAAAATATCGGCTTAAAGACTTGATAGATAATAAGATAAAAAGAATGAGACTTCTCGGTTCTGATGCCGAGAAGTCTCATTCATGTATCATAGAAGTATCATTATTTCACTTTTTCTTTACGAGATACTTCATTCCATCTGCAAATCTCTTGTGTTTCAACTCACTCATATTCGCCAGTTTTCTGCCGAATCCCATCAGACTGTTAATCTTGATAGATGAACCAATCTGCTTTTTCAGATAGTCGAAAATCTCGGCGGCAGTAAGATATTCACCCTCTTTCTCATTATCAACCAACTCGAAATAGAGCAGGAAATACTGGTCTATCGGCTGGATTATCTCAAACTGGCTGTTGCTCTTCATGATCAGCTTCACCTGCTGCGCATCGAAATAACTCTTTTCGCCATTGTTCAAGGCAGAAAGTGCCTGGGCAAAAAGCTGCTGGTAGTTCGGGCGAACGCTCACGTCGATAGGCCCCGTCAGTTCCACACCGATGAATCTTCGGTTGCCGGATGGATCGGAGAGAATATCCTTCATGTTGCTCGTGGCGATGAACGAGGCGAGACGAGGAAATTCCATGACATGACTGCCATACGGAGGCTTGTATTTCAGCGTAGGCAACTGGATGAGATTCTTCAGAAATCCCTGCTGAACCTGTGGCGAAATCTGGTTGAACTCATCGAGATTGATAACCATAAACTGCGCCATCGCCTGATAAACCTGACGCTTTTCGGAGAGAATCAGATTGTCACTATACCCCCACTGCAGTTCCGGCGGCAACAGTCGGCGACAGAAAGTACTCTTGTTGTAACCCTGTTTGGAAATGAGAAGCGGAGCCACCGAGTTGCCGTATTGGCGATGTGAATAGCCGCGCCACTGGTCCACCATGCCCAGGAACCAGGTGTAAAACCAGTCTGCCCAGTGAGGATTGGCGGTAGGCACCGTGCGGGCCAAGGCACGGATATGATCCTTTCCATCCCATTTGTCGTAGCACTGGAAGAGATATTCCTCTATCGGATTATAGTTTTTGATATAATCAGACTCCAGGAAATTACGTACATCCTTGATGCTCACCCGGATATCAGCCAGCTGCACCTCCAGCGTCATGCGCTTCTGCACTCTGGGTTCCACAGGTCGGTAGCCATACCATCCCTTGTCCTTCGGCAGATATTCCACATATTTCATCACCGTGTTGTATCTGAAATCATATCTGCTTTCCAGCAGTTGCATCATGCTCACGATGTTGCTTCTCACGCTGTTCTTATCCTCTTTCTTGTTGTCATTCTTTGCTTCAGCTGTTTCGGAATCAGCTATCATCTGCTGATTATTTCCCGTGTTTGGAGTAAGATTTAGAGAACGTGCATGGCTATCAATCTTCATCGCCACCGCCTTGCTGTTGAAATAAGGCTCCGCATCGAGCGTCATCATGAAACTGTTGTGAATCGAAGGCTCTTGGGATAGGGTAGAGCCTGCCTCGATAGAAGGTTTCGGACCATCTACAAGAATCGAAGCCTTGACAATAGCCTGATATACAGGGAAAATCTGCTTGTAAGCGATGCGATAGAGATGCTCGGCATCCGCTTCTGATGTAGGCAGGGAATCATTTTCGCCCTGGAATTTTATCAGAACGATAACAGTCTTTCCGTCGGCGCCTGTGATGGCGGCAAGGGTAGAAGGCAGAATGGCTACCGAGCGCTTAACACCCTCCACACCATCTACATCAGTAATGTTGCCAAATTTCAGCAGCAGGATACCGTTGAAAACCTTCATCTTCAGGTTGTTGTTTTCATCTTTGGCGAATTCAGCAGCGGGATAGATGTGCATCCATTTCGGCATATCCTTGTAGCCTTCATAGTTGTTGCTAAGATACGGAACGCTTTCGCGGAAGTGGGTGATAGTCAGTTTGCTATCATCCCTTGCGAATCGTTCCATCAGCTTCTCCATCGTCTTGGTGCTTACGAGGAGCTGCTTCTTATTATTTGTATGTACGATAGTTACCTTCATTGTATTTCTGGTTAATGGTTAAGTGTTAACTGTAAATTGTAAACTATAAATTGTAAACTATAAATTGTAAACTATAAACTCTTTTCAGTGTTGCCCAAAACGAGCCACGATATTTGGGCACTCATTGCCCGCCTTATGGGCACTTGTTGCCCAGCACTTGTTCTGTGGATGCCCGCTTGGTGGGCTGTGGATGCCCGTGTAACGGGCATGGTAGGATCAGCTAGTGGGCACAGAGGGAACATCTGATGAACTGAAAAAATAGAACAATAAATTCTTGGAAAGATTAGCTGTTAGTGAAGTCAATCTCTTCAGAGAAGTGTTCGAATTCAACGTCTTTATATCCGTATCTGGCGAAGAGCTGTTTGATATATTTCTGTTGTTCCGGGAGGAGTTTCAGTTGTCCCAGTTTGTAACGGTAGTATTGTCCTTTGCTACCGAGGTAGTCTCTCATTTCGGCGCGCAATGCAGGTGCGTCTTTCACTTTCATTTCGGCAAATAGTTTGTCGAATCCCCATGCCATTTTCACGACACGTAGCGGAGCGAAGTACTCGCATTTCCCGTTTTTCAGGGCATTTGGGAAGATGGCACTTCCTCTATCAGTTTCCTCGTTTTTATAGAGGCCGGATAGATAGTGGATACACTTGTCTTTCATCGGACATGGTTCGGTGAAGCAATAGGTGATGAGGCTAGGTACGTTTCCGTATTCGAAAGCCTTTTTCAAAAGTTCCTTTTCATCCATAGTTGCTATGTTTTTGGTAAAAATTTCTATTATAACGAGAAAAATGGGTATTTATTGTCCGAAAACAGCAATTTTTTATATGTTTTTGTAGCTTATTTCCGCTTATTAATAGCATTTTTCTGCTTCTTATTAGTGTTTTTATGATGCATTTCCAAGAATTGATGATACTTTCATGATACTTCTTTCGCTATTTTTAGAGAAGTCTCATTCGATAAAAGATTCTGAGTATTAGATATATAACCTTCATTTTTCATTGAATAATGAGACTTTGATACTTTTTTTGAGAAAAAACATTTATACGTATGCGCGCGATAAATCCTTGCTAATATAAATTTGGTCTTTGCTAATATAAATTTGGTCTTTACGAAGCTGAAATTTCATTGAGAAGGAAACTGGATTTTATTCCTGTGTAGGATTTGCTTAATGAATAAAGCGTAGAATCCTGCTGGTATCACAGCCAGCAGAATTCTGCGCTTTCCCTATTATTCTTAATATGTCGTCTGCAAATAGAACTCAATAGAACTCTACAGAACTCTCTTGTGATTTCTTATTCAGCATTTATCTGCTGCTCAGTCTCTGCAGTCTCCTGCTGCTGAGTTGTCTCCTCCTGGGTATTCTCCTGTTGGATAGAATCCTCAGTGGTAGCCTGTGGCTTGATAGGGGTGCCAACTTCTGTTGTATCTGAAGGAGCATCTGGAGCCACGGTATCAACTGGTGCTACCTCTGCGTTACCTACCATTCTGCTTGATGCAAAAACGTTGCTTACTGAAACCATTACCATAGCTGCGATAGCTGCAAACATAAACTTCTTCATAATCGTATATTTTTTTAATTGTTACTATTTAATGTTACTTACTTACTTTCTATGTGGATTCATTGTCGAACCCGCTATTCATAGTCACAATCTGCGTGCCAAAAAGAAGAATGAAAATGATATGGGTTGATTATCAGATGATTATGTTTTGTGTGCCAAAAGTGGATGGTGTGGAAAATGAGGAAAGTCTGTGGAAACATTCCCCAAAAAACTGGGGAATGAAAACGTTGCTTTCATCAGTAAGATAGTTCTCTATAGTTGCTTCAAACAATTTTAGAAACTTTTTCGCTAAAAATATTTAGAGGATGAGATATAAGTGATATGTCTCATCCTCTTTTTGGGTTTTACGCATGTAGATAAGACAAGTATGTTTTTGCAGGATTGCACTGGGAGAGGGGGCATAAGTCTATGGTGCAGTACGACCATTACCCTTTATGTCGTATGACAACAATTTTAATCTTCTATGACAGCAGATTTCCATTCCAAGAGTTTCCTGTCTAGTATAATCTTCTTAGCTTCGCCTCTTTTACCATCTATATAATAGTACTTGGCGAGTGACTCGTCAAACTGGGATACGAAGGCGGCTCTTACTCGGGCGCACTTCTCATTGATGGAATTGGAGAGGGGGCTGGTCAAGGCATCTATGCTCTGGCGAATCTTCTCTGCAGATAGATGCACAGGGCTTTCCTGCTTGGCGCAAATGTCGAGATAGATGGTGTGTAGCTCTTCTCGATAGTCGGAAAGGTTCTTGAATACGATGCCCTCCTCATGGCGCAGGAAGAGGATGAATACAGCTTTTATCAATGGCTCCATCTTGATTTGCATATCATGATAATCGGGCAGGATGATGTCGTATTTCTCCGTGATAATCAGTCGGCTCAACTGCTTCTCAGGGAAGAGATACTGCTTGAGCACCCATTCGCTCACACCCCTAAGTTGTAGGTTTCTCACTTGGTGATATACCTCCCGCATCTTTTCCTTTACATCTTCATCAAAGGTTTCGTCTGCTGGCAGCTGTGGCTTGTAATTACCTAAGGTGATATCGGGGACAGAGCTACAGAATACTTTGGCACTGGAGAGTTGCTTGTCTAGTAGCCTCTCCATCAGTGGCATCAAGTCGGCATCCTTCTGAATGGATATTGGAAAGAGATTTACATAGTCTATGCCATCCTCTCTTCTTTCGTATTGCATGATGCAAGGAGGCATATTCTCGGCATTTTTCTTTTCATCAAGAAGTTGCAGAAGAATGTCGGAGGTGGCAGCCTGTGAGAAATCCCCCTTCGTCATCTGTGGAAAATTGTATACGGCAGCGTCCCTTATCTCATGCATCAGATAAGGGAAATAGATGAAGTTGATGGATTCCTTCCACAGCAGCTTTCGTATCTCTTCCAAATGGTTGATGATGGAAAGATTCAACTGCTCATTGTATCCTTGCTCCACGAAGAACGCATAACCACGCCACTGAGTGGGGAAGTTCCTGAACCTCAGTGCCTTTACTTTTCTTGTTCTACCAGCCATATTTCTTACTTAATTTTCTCTATCAAGATATCTTTCCATTGCCCATATAGGTCATAAGGGTCTAACTGAGAAAATATCTCAGTATATGTATCCTTAACAATAAGGAAATTGCCACCTCCCATATAGTATGATTGCCAACCTTCAGGTGGCGTGGTACGGAATAAATCGCAGTCGCATGCCTGGAGGGTAGGGCAAAGCAATATGGCTTGTTCCCAACTGATGGTATAAGCAAAATTGGTGTGATATAGCTTGCCATCGGAAGTCACCATCCAAAGTCCACCCCCTTCTCCTTGCGCCCCTTCTCCTGCAAAGGAGAATGCGATAATGTCAAGATGTAGGTAATCCTTATAATTTTCAGAATTGATTTCTATTACATTCATAATCTTATCGAATTATATATTCGCAGCAAATATACGACAAATAGCAAGAATTGCCAAATATTCTGTGATATTTTTTATTTTTCTTTTCGATTTTTTGCCCGATGTACGAGATAGATGCCCAGGGCTAACCAGAATGCGGGGCCAAACACACTGTTGCCATTGATGGCAGCGCCTAGAAAGGAGGCACTGCCTAGGATGACGCAAAACCAGCCGAATCCTTTCATAATTCCTGTTCCTTTTTGACCTCAATCTCTGTTTCGTCCAATTTCTTGGAGCATAATACTGCTATCAGTCCAATAATGGCATTGATGAGTGATAAGCCGAATGCCCAACCAAATCCTATCTTTCTCTTTCTGCCGAGGCAGCCGATGCCGAATGCTATCGCAACCGCAATTACAAATAATACTAATCTGTCCATACTCTAGTTCGTTTGAAAATTTTGGGGGCAAAGATAGTGTAAAATCTGATAATCAGCAAATCTTTTAGCTCCACAAGCCTTGTGGAGGTGTGATTTTCTCTAAGTAATACATCTGTTTTCAAGAAAAGAACTAACTTTGCCATCTCATAAAGTATTAATTTAAAAAGGTTATAACTATGGTGATACCATTTTTATCAATATCTCATCATGTAAGAATTGCAATGTCAAGTCTGTTGCTTCTATTGACAAATGTAGCTTACGCAGGGGTTGACTGGACAAGATATGATGATGCTCCAACTCTTTTCTTGGGTTGGGAAACTTCTTTCTATTTTGCTATAGCAGCGATTGTGTTGCTTGGCTTGTCTTGGATATTGACAGATCGCTTTAAAGGAAAAGATGGAACCCCTGAAGGAGGAATGGGTTGTGTTGTAGGCTTGCTAAATTCGGCAATGATTATATGTGCAATATGTTCGTTTTATCTCTTAGTCCCGATAGGAATAGTATATTTTTTGTTAAAAGGCAACAAGAAAAAGTAACAGAAAAGATATTTTTCGTACCTTTGGAGTAGATTTGGTAATAACTGAGTCTAAAGTTGGTAAGAATAGAAAAAGTCGATGTTATGAATAAGAAAGCAATTATAGTTATAGTATTGTTTTTCTTTATCGGAAATGCAATAGCAGTACGCCATGTTGGGTATGGCGCACAAGTTTGTGGCGCTAATACAATGCCATCAGATGAAGATGATTATCAAAAGGAAATCATCGCAAAATTTGGTGACTTGTATTTTGATTCATCAGAAAATCCTGAGGAGACAACTTCTGGGATGGCAATGTGGTGTACCCAACAAGAGAAACGATACAAGAACAATATAGCAGCTTATTCTGCTAAACTGGGTAGTCTGCCATTGCAGCCTACATTGAAAGACTGCCTTAAGCAGGAGACTGATTGTTGGAACAAGTTGCAGGCTTCGCTTAATAAGTTTGATGCCATGTATCTTAGATTGTATTATTATGCTGGTGGTACGATGGGGATTATCTGTCAAGCAGATGCACCAATGAACATCGCTTATATCCGAATGTCTTGCTTGAAGGATGATTATGAATTGTTTGCCAATAAGCAAGAGCCATCATTCGCAAAGATGAAGGTTATTGACACTTCGGTTTGGAGTAAAGAGCTACAGGAGGCTTTAGCCACTGTGAAATACGAAACTCAGGACAAAGAGTTGATTAAGTCTTATGGTAGTACATCAGAATACAAACAACTATATTGTCAACTGGAGAAATATGCAGTTGATACCAAGACTTTGCTGGCAAGCTGGGTGACTCAACGTAGAAATGCAGAGCAACTTCTTACCAACTCACAACAAGGCAATTACAGAAATCATACACTGATGGTTGTCAATGCTTTGGCATATCATTTATATAATAATAGAACGTTGTAGCAAAAAATATAGTAAATGGTTATGAAGACATATTTGCTTGAGACATTTAATCGCTATAAAAGGTTCTCGGAGAGCCTTGATGCGAAAGCTGTGCTTTCCAATAAAGCATGGGTAGTTTTTAATGATGAAGGCGAAAAGCAAGTGTATATCTTTCAAGAGTATGGAACTGTATTGATAACAACGAACGGAATTGGTTCTGTAAAGACTTGGAAATATATACCTGCAAACAAGTCAATTCTTATCAATGGTGAAGATAATAGCTTTGTGATGCTTCGTACGGCATTTGTTGACGAAAACATCCTAGCCTTCCAGTTGGATGGTACGGATAGATACGCTTTTATGATAGATGAAAACAACAAAGCGTTGTTTGCTCCCAAAACATTGGAAGAATTAAATACGTATTTAGTGGATAAACTAGATACAGAAAAGCTGAAGCAGATTGAACAACAGAATAAAGACAATGAACTTGCAGAAAAAGCTAAACAAGAAGCAAATAGCGAAAGGGCAGAGAAAATAAAGGCCGAAATACAAATTAAATACCAAGATTCCAAAATGACAAAGGCTGGAATCTTTGGCGTTTTAGGCGTTCTTCTTTATGTTTTAGCTGCTGCTGCTTGTTCTGGATTAAGAGATTGGCTTGGATGCGTACTCTCTTTAATATTTGCTATTGCATCTACTTGTTTTTGTATATATTATTACAAACAAGGTGAACATGCTTTTGAACAAAAAATAAAGGAATATAAGGAAAACAATCCTAATGATCCTTGTATAGTATATTTATGATAGAGTATAAGCTTGAGGCGAATATCCAGAATGTAGAGAATATGAAAAAGACTGTTAATCGTACTAATCAATTAGTGCATAATATGGTCTTGTATATGTCGTATGAGGAAGAAAAGTCTTATTATATTCTGTCTAAGTTGCAATGTTTGCTAATGCACAACATTCCAAATACAAAAGCCTATCTTGCTGCGATTCTTAATGACTTTTTCAGAACCAAGCAATGTTACTCTCAGGTTCTTGCTGACATCGGCAAAAAGGGGGCGTAGATATAAATGCCGTTGTAGCTGGTGTTATCTTGTAAAATGTAATAAACCTGTTTCGTTGTTTTACAAGTTGTGTTCCCAACAACAAGTCGGTAAATCAAAACAACAACGACTGGGGCGATTGCTGTATCTGTTTCAGCATAGCCCCAACGAGTTGCTGCGATTTTAAACTCAAACATTTTCCAAAAAACAGTTTTGATGGGCAAAATAGAGTTTTTTACGTAGTGTTTACGTTATTTTTGAAGAATATCTTTTGTATTTAAAGATTATTTTTGTACTTTTGTGTTGAATTTGGGATTTTGAATAACCATTTTCAGACATATAGAAATATAAGAAGCGTTATACTACTCTTACAGGTGCAAAGCCTAAGAAACAGAAATACAATGCCGACAGAAATTGAAAAAATAGCGATAACTCTTTTCATCGTATGTGATAAATGAAACGCTATTCTATTAATTAACTATCAAAGGATGTACGATACTCCTTTTTAAAAAAGAATTAAATATGGCAACATGGACTAAACAAAGACTTCCACGAGAGAATGGAGAACTTGTAGATATGCAAGTCCCAGTTCTTGTATCTGCAAGTCGCAGCACAGATATTCCTGCTTTCTATGCAGACTGGTTCTTTTATCGTCTAGATAAGGCTGGTTATTCGGCATGGACAAATCCATTTAATGGAGTGAAAAGTTATGTGTCTTACAAAGACACACGATTTATTGTGTTTTGGTCTAAGAATCCCAAGCCGTTATTGCAATATCTACCAGTTCTTAAGCAGCGTGGAATCGGATGTTATATTCAATACTCTCTGAATGATTATGAGGAAGAAGGGTTGGAGAAGAATGTTCCACCTCTAAAACAACGTATAGAAACATTCAAACAACTTATCAATGCTCTTGGTAAGGGTCATGTAATTTGGCGCTTTGACCCTTTAGTTCTCACAGATAACATTAATATCGGTAAGTTGCTTGATAAAGTTGAAAATATCGGTAACCAACTACTGGGATATACAGAGAAACTTGTGTTTAGTTTTGCTGATATACTTTCCTATCGCAAGGTACAAGCCAATCTTCAAAAAGCCAATATAAATTATATAGATTGGCAAGAAGATCAAATGCGAGAGTTCGCTCGTCGATTATCTGTGCTTAATCAAAAATGGGGATATGAACTGGCAACATGTGGAGAGAAAATAGACCTGACAGAGTTTGGAGTTAGAAAGAATCATTGTGTAGATGATGAACTTATCATTAAGTTAGCCTATGATGACAAAAAAATAATGGATTATCTAAAGGTTAAATTCTATCCCATGCCACAGAAAAGCCTGTTTGGAGATTCTGATCCGTTACCAGATGGGGCTATTATACTTCCTAATGGTATGTACGCACTTCATGGAGACAATAAGGACAAAGGTCAACGTACATTTTGCGGATGTATAAAAAGTAAGGATATTGGTGAATATAATACTTGTGTGCACGGTTGCGAATATTGCTATGCCAATGCAAGTAAACAAGCTGCCGCAATGAATTATAAAAGTCATAAAAATAACCTTTGGAGTGAAACAATTACAGGAAAATAATAGGACATGAAAGTTAGAAATTTTTGGCGGATATTAAACCCATGTGAAATGCCCAAATGGAACATTCCCACTTGTATTAATGGGGATATAACTTCGGATTCAAACTATTATTTTGAATACGATGATGGAAGTATCGTATTAAAAGAAAGTCTTCCATTTCTATGTGACAATGCTGGTGATTTCACGAATGATGGGGAGAACATATTTTGGGATTTCTCATTGGAACCATATTGTCCTGTTTTGTTTAATGGCCTTTGGGGATTTGTAAATAATGAGTTTGAAGTAATCTGTAGTGCACAGTTTGATAAAATTGGATTTGAAATAGATATTCAATGTGGAGCTTGTTATAGACCTCCTATATTCTTACATCAAACAATTTGGGAGAACAACCGGCTACATGTCGTTTACAAGGGACAGGACACGTATATAAATAGAAAATTTGAAATTGACGACTATTATAGGCAAATATGTTCTTTAAAAAATCTCACAATTGATGATGTAGTATCTATATCACGAAATTTTGTTCCCGTTAGTTTTCGAAATCGGGCTTGGGAATATAGAGACAATTTTGGAAGGACTCTAGAACATGGCACGGCAGTATTAAAAACAGAAGAGCAGTGTTGTGCTTACATGTCTGCATATGGACCTATGCATCGACATAAGCTTATGCGTGCTTTGGATGAAAATGAGTTTCCTTATTCAGATTTAGCTGGCGGCATTGAAATTTACGATTGGGGCTGTGGACAGGGTATTGGAACAATGGCTGTTGTCGAAAAACTTCGTCAGCATGGCATGCTTAGAAAGCTCTGTAAAGTTGTCCTTGAAGAGCCTTCTGATGTCGCAAGAGATAGAGCTGTTATACATGTAAAAAAAGCATTGGAAGATAATAATGCTGATGTTGTTGCAGTCTCAAAGTATCTACCATCGGACAATGGAGACAATAGCAATAGTATCACTTCTATAAGTGTAGAACAGCCAATTGCTATCCACATATTTTCTAACATACTTGATATTGAAGCAGTGAGCTTGAAGGGCGTTTCAAAAATGATAACCTCTTCAGGTCAGAATCATATAGTGCTTTGTATTGGGCCAGCCAACCTTAATGAAAGTCGAATTTTATCTTTTCGCAACTATTTCGTAGAAAATCATATTCATATCTTTACTAATTTTAGAGAAACCAATTTCGGCCTCCATCCTACTCGTAAGGCATATGGTTGCTTAATTAATAGTTTTAGTTATTGTCTTTCACAGACATCTGAAATACTGCACGAGTATAAATATTTTGCACCTATTCAGTATTTCGCATCCTTTACGGACACGATAGGAAAAGCGTTCCTTGAAGAAAGTGCTTTTGAAATATTAGCTCCTTTTGACATGACTGCTCACAAGAAATTGTGTCCGGTCTATGCTTTAATGAGCAATTTAATTTCAAGAGGTTGTCCAACATTGGCAAGTAAAAAAGTGCTGAATTATGTATCAGACATGCCCGATGCTCAAAAAGCAAAGAGTCTTAACGCTATTGCACGTATTCAGAAGACATTTATTGAAGCAATCATCTCAGAACGACTTGATATAAACAAACAGGAGTGGAAAATTCTCATTATTGAGGATAATACTTCTGTTGCTAAGATTTCTATAGAGGATTTTTCGGAGGCTTATCATAATCTCATTGCCATAACAAAAGATTATGATCATATGGTATTGCCAAAAATATCTGTGAGTGCCCAAGAAGATGCTTCGTCTGAAATAGAATACGATGCTGTTATTGATGTGTCGATTGATCAGATTTGCAATGCAAAAGAGGTTGCTTTCTCTAAATTTAAGGCTTCAAATGATTGCTATTTTATTGTACGCTCTTCAGAAAAAGTGTACGAAGACAGAGTTCTATACACTACGGAACGTATCAGTTACAAGCCATTTGTTGAAAAAAATAGTCAAGGAATATATCATAAAATCGAAGCGAATTGCTCTAAACTTAGATATTTTTTAAACCTCATTTTTAGAAAAGAAGATTTCAGACCAGGTCAATTGCCGATACTAAACAGAGCTCTTCAATTAAAAAGTGTAATTGGTTTGCTCCCAACAGGAGGTGGTAAGTCTTTGACTTATCAGCTTGCGGCAATGTTGCAACCATCGGTTACACTTGTTGTGGACCCATTGAAAGGTTTGATGAAAGACCAATATGATGGATTGTTAAATATTGGCATAGACTGTATATCATACATCAATAGTGACATCACTAAGAATTATGAGGAAGGCCGAAAACGAGAACTTGCATTGACGGGGTCGCAAGTTCAAATAATGTTCCTATCACCAGAGCGTTTAAGTATTCACAGATTCCGTGATGTTTTACGTTCTATGCGTGAATCTGGTGTCTATTTCGCTTATGGTGTAATAGACGAGGTTCATTGTGTATCTGAGTGGGGACATGATTTCCGTCTTGCATATCTTCATCTTGGCAGAAACTTATTCAATTATGTACTTCCAAAAGAAGTGGAAGGAGAAGATAACCATATATCATTGTTTGGCCTTACAGCAACGGCATCATTCGATGTCCTTGCCGATGTAGAACGTGAATTGTCTGGTCCGAATGCATATTCTTTAGAGGATGATGCAACTGTTAGGTATGAAAACACAAATCGTCTAGAGCTTCAATATAATGTTTATGAGGTTGATGCACAAGACATTAAAAAATCGAAGGAGGTTGATTTCCTTAAGGAAAACACCTTGTTGGAAGTTATTGACGATGCTACTCGAAAGATAGTTGAAATACAAAGCGAAGATGCAGTTGAGACTATCAAAAAACGTTTTATAGAGCGAGAGAATTTAATGGACTCCGACAAGGTTAGTCATATATATCATACAGACCTTAGTGTTGACGTGGAGTCGGATTGGTATAATCGCACCTATACAGATACTGCAGGTATAGTATTCTGCTTGCGGGCTAATAGGGAATATAAAGCAAATGTGTATAACAGCGTTCCAACTGTAGAAACCATTCTTCGTAATCATGGGTTAAGAAGCATTTCAACATATAAAGGTGGTGATGATACAGCCTGTCAAGATTCATTTCTTAAAGGTGGGACTAACATAATGGTAGCTACAAAGGCTTTTGGTATGGGTATCGACAAGTCTAATGTGCGAATGACATTCCACTTGAATTATCCAAGCTCGTTAGAGTCTTTTGTCCAAGAGGCAGGACGTGCTGGGCGTGACACGAAGATGGCATTAGCTACAATTATGTATTCTCCGAGGAAATTTTGGGTAAAAAATGTAAAGACTGATAAATGGCAAGAATTTTCTGCAGATTACACGAATAACAAATTCTTCTATGATAGCAACTTCCTTGGTGAAGAGTTTGAATTGTTTGTCATGGAACTGCTTATGAATAACCTGCAAGTAAAGATTAGTAATGAGGAGTTTGAAGGTATTGATGTGCCACATATTGTTGATACACAAGGTATTGTTAGGTTTATAAAAAGTTATGAAATAGGTCATGTCTTAACCTATTATGTGTCTTATGAAGAAGACGAACAGGTACTCGATAGGTATAACCAGTATCTTGTTGCAAAACTCATGCCCGTATTTGAAACAGCTAATGCAAAAAAACTAAAAACAGCTAAAGGTTTTGGGTTTATCAAGGACTATGGTTCTGCAAAATATAAGGATGCCATACAGAAGGCTATTTATAGAATGTGCGTTATAGGCCTAATTGATGATTTTACAGAAGACTATTCAAAACGAACTTTCCGTATCACGACAATTTGCCAAGATGAGTCAGAATATTATGAACATCTCAGACTATACTATCGCAAGTATTATTCCGCCGAAAGGGTAGAAAGTATGATGACAGAGGTAAAAGCGCTTGCCAATACCGAAGGAGTAATCATGGCTTGCTTGAAGCATCTTACATCTTTTATTTATAAGAGTATTGCTGATAAGCGAGCAAGAGGAATCCTCGATATGGAACAGTTCTGTAACATGGCTATTAGTTCGAAACAAGATTGGAAGGAAACAAATGAGGAACTCAAAGACTTCATTTATTACTACTTCAATTCTAAATATGCACGTGAAGGATTTGTCACATACGATTCAAAATTACAGCAAGATGTGCCTTTCTCATTAAAGGATGACACAAACCATGATGGCCATTCGGAAGATGAAATTACAAGTTTTGATCTGGTGAGAAAATACATGAGGGTTGTAGATTCAGAGATCGTTAACAACGATTCGCAAATGGACAATATAAAGCATCTGCAGGGTGCTGTTCGTTTGATACGTCGAGCCATAGCAGAAATGAATCCTGTTTTAAACCTTCTCAATGTATTCTGCATCCTATATCTTGGATTAGAGGCAAACGAGATGTTAGAGGAAGAACTTTACAATGATTATAAGGCAGTATATATACAATATTTAAGTGATGGCAACTCCGCCTTGATAGACGAGTTTACTCAACTTCTTGTAAAGCATGCTGCTTTGAAAGATAAAGAATATATAGATAAAATCCAGTTGGTTATCCAGTTGGAGGGACATGTAAATGAATTGATTAATATTAGTAAAAAATATATAGAATTATGATTGATCAGAGAATTAATGACTCCCTAAAGGAGTTGGAACAAAGTCTAAAAAATTTAGATTCAGCTCGAAAGCAAGTAGAAAAGACAATAGAATCGTATGATGGATTACACGATTCTGTATCAGAATATGTTGCTCAACTTGAAAAGATAACAACAAAAGTTGAAGAACTTATTGTCGTAGTTGGGACGGATTATACGCAGAAAGTTGAAGAATTTGATAAAGATTGCAAATCCATTATTGAGTCTGCCAATTCTGCTTCGCAAAAACTTTCAGAGGTAACAGACTCTTTCAATAATTCATTGAATAAAATAGAGGCCAAACAGAATTATAGCATGATAATTAATATTGTTTTGGCTATTATTTTGGGGGGCATTATCGTATTATTCATAAGATAGCAAGACATTCGCCTTATAGTAGCAAGATAACTGTTAGAAGACTGAATGGTTAGAGGAGAAATATTTTATGATGATGGCGCTGTGTCGGTACTAAGTGAAGTTGTGTAATCGGTACAGCACTATTGTCAGATATGGATGATTTTACGATTGGTTGGTTGTATGAATAGAAAAAATATGGAAAATGAAACTATAAAAGAAAGATTCCTCGGCACAATCTTCGGACAAGCTGTAGGAGATGCCTTGGGACTGAGCACGGAGTTTATGTCCAAGCAAGAGGTGAATCTCTTGATATTGCCAAATGGATGATGAACGGAGGCATGGGAATTGGCCGGCATACTTATTGTCTGGATGATGAAAAGAGTATGGGATATACGCTCAGAACTTTAGGGGCAGCCCTATGGGCTTATTGGCATGCAACCTCGTATAAAGAGGGTATTCTGAAGATTGTTTTATCAGGAGGAGATGCGGATACCAATGCAGCAGTAGCAGGGGCTATCCTGGGTGCTAAATTTGGAATATGCCATATTCCTGAAGAATGGAAAGATGGTCTTCTCTATGCTTCTATGCTCCATAACAAGGTGCCGGAATTCTACGCAATGGTCTGATAAGATGGCGCTGTATCGGTTTCTGTACTGCACCATTGACATCTTAAAAGTCATTATTGTCATGTTATGATTTTAATGATAATCTCTTTTTATAATCATAGTCATTCCCGAAAAGTGTCATTAATGACAAAAAACGGGAATGTTTAATAGATTTAAACTTTTGGCTTGTTCTATAAAATCCATGTGTATGCTTCTGTATCAAAAAGCGTAGAATCCTGCTGGCATCACTGCCAGCAGGATTCTACGCTTTCCCTATTATTCTTAATATGTCGTCTGAAAATAGAACTCTACAGAACTCTCTTGTGAGTTCTTATTCAGCATTTGTCTACTGTTCTGTCTCTGCAGACTCCTGCTGCTGAGTTGTCTCCTCCTGGGAATTCTCCTGTGGAGTCTCCTGAACAGTAGCTGGCTGCTCTGCCTGGGTGTTCTCTTCTGTTGCTACAGGAGTATCTGTAGTAGTTTCGGCTGGTGTCTCCTGCTGAGTAGAATCCTCAGTGGTAGCCTGTGGCTGGATAGGAGTGCCAACTTCTGTTGTATCTGAAGGAGCATCTGGAGCCACGGTATCAACTGGTGCTACCTCTGCGTTACCTACCATTCTGCTTGATGCAAAAACGTTGCTTACTGAAACCATTACCATAGCTGCGATAGCTGCAAACATAAACTTCTTCATAATCGTATATTTTTAAAATTGTTACTATTTAATATTACTTACTTTCTTACTTTGTGGATTCATTATCGAACCCGCTATTCATAGTTACAATCTGCGTGCCAAAA
>ERZ1023666.488-NODE-488-length-16402-cov-10.164556_pt1 | contig 16402 bp, 19 predicted proteins | sample MGYA00380341_ERZ1023666 | MGnify/ENA primary metagenome ERZ1023666 (study PRJEB33179, sample SAMN07448983) | human gut metagenome | biome: Human-gut; feature: Human associated habitat; material: Faeces | host: Homo sapiens | place: India: Bhopal | collected...
TCTTCATCTTTCGTATCGTTGATCCACGTATACGTAGACGTTGATTTGACGTCCACCAGGCCACCTTTACCTACGAAGTCAAAATTACCGGATACCCTCACTCCGTTTACTTCACGGAAGCTACGGATTTCCATGTATACCGGAATGTCCCCTTCCACTACAGTTTTCGGATCCGGGTTTACGCGGATACGGTCAATGACCTTCTGTGGATAACCCAGATCTTTCATGGCCTGCTGGTAGTGATGAAGCCAAGCTTTCTCTACGCCATCATGGATAGCTGTACCCATACGGCTGGAGATAAGGTCTTCCACATCCGGTATGTTCTCCCCCGCAGGTACACGTCGAGCCAGTACGTACTGACGGACTGGTTTCAGCAGCGATGTTGCAGAGATAACACCCGGCACATAATCATAGTGATCCACAGCCAGGAACACAGCCATAGACAGTGGTATGCCGGAATTGTTGGTATAGCGTTTTGTGCTCATATATTCCCCGCTAAAGCTTTTAACATATCAATAAGGGCGTAAAACCCTACCAAAGCATACATGCCAGCAGCAAAGCCAATTCCGGCACACATGCTAAGTACGAGTACGGCGAGCAAAGTTGACCACTTCATTGGGGATCTCGCTCATCAAACCAGAGAAGAAAGATCAGGCAGCATACTGCATGTGCCAGATGATGACACCCGGATTCGGGGTCTACTTTCTCCCCTTGTTTCCAGGCGAAGATATGACGTAATGCTGCGTCGAAGTAACGAGTTTCGGCTTCAGGAACCTTCTGCCAATTTCCCACTTCATACTTCTGAGCGCCAAACTCAAGCACGTCCAGCACAGCATTGATGCAGTTGATGGGCAGTAAACTGAATCGACGTTTGCCAGTATCGTTCTTACGCCCAATACCGTTAGCAGTACCATTTTTTAGGTACGTTAACTCTTGGTTGTACTGTTCGATTTCGTTTACTAAGGCCAATGATTCATCAGGGCTGAATGAACGCTTAAGAGCTTGCATCGCGTTTTGGATTTTTAACTCCAAAATCGCTATTTCATCATTTTTATTTTCCGGGAACATATACCCTCATTAAATGCCCGGATGGGCATTATTTAGGTTTTCGATAGCGTAAGCTGATGCCATGTACAAAAGCATGAGTCCGTATAGATGATAAAGTCCTGCCCATTAATCTGGCGATCATGGGTGCAGGCATAGTACCTGCAAGGCTTTTCAACTTCAGTGTCTCGTCTTTTGTGTAGTGTTTCTGATGGCGTCTCATAGCGCTTTACCGGGTGAGTGCAGCCCAGCTTACCGGGAACAAGGGTTCAACAACCTGCTTCACCAGTTCAGCGAGTTCTTGAATCTCACCCTGAGCGTGGGGGTCACTACGCTTGTTATAGAAGTTGGCAAAGGCCATCAGGTTACCAGTCCAAAGCCAGTTAACCATTGCACCTTGCGGCAGTACCATACGGGCTTGTTCCGGTGCTACACCGGCTTCAAGCATTCGCCCATAAGTTTGAACAGCTAAGTGCGTCTGGTGTTCGTAGATACCACGCCACATTTTATAATCTGGGTGCAGACCACCACTGCCCTGCTTAATTGACCCTTCTGGTTTGGATCGGAATTCAGGTATGAAGATTTCCGGTGTAGTGCTGATATAACGACGAGATTCTTCGTTTTCAACCAGTCCCTGTTTGTGCTTAAAACATTGGGTACGGATTGGGATCGGAGCCTTCATGCGGATACTGATTGCAGTATGGGCAAACGGTGTCCAGTGGGTAGCCTGATGGCGAATCTGATTGTAAAGTTCCAGCGCCCACTCTTTAGTTTGTTCCGGGTAGTCCGGTATGAGTAAGTTAGCTACTCCCCCTTCAATCTCAGCAATGATCGATTCACGATCACTGCTTCTTAGCCCGTGAGCTAAGAATTGGATCAGGCCAATATCCCCTTCGGTTAAGGGTTGGTTTGCAGGCTTAACTGCACCTACTCCGAAGGATAAACGGGCTGCATTAACCACGGACTTATCAGTACCCATATGGTCAATGTATTCAGCAACTAATTGCGTCATTTAGATAATCTCCAGTTTTAACGTCATAAAAGGGGCAGGGAACTGCCCTTTGCTTAGAAAACAGTTTATGATTTAGGCATTCGAATATAGGAGACTCCGCGATGAGCGATACCGCTATCATTCCTGCGGGTACAACGTTGATTGACGTATACCTGAAGAACCCTAACGGATGGCCTCTGACTAATACTCGCTTCGTTATCAAACCAGTACGTGCTGGTTATTGGGACGGTTATCAGGGCGTAGTAGAAGACAAAGAGGAACTCTATTGTACGGATGATAAAGGTTACGTACAGATGCACCTGTGGCCTCTGCCGTATCCTTACATCCTTACTTACTCTTACGATGATGATGCCGTACCGGGTCACTTCTTGTTTTACGTACCTGCAATTGATACGCCGGTAGACTTTCAGGATCTGATTGTCACGAAGGCCAATGAACAGGATAAGTATGGCGAGTATATCCTGGCTCAAATCGTTGCAGCAAAAGCTGAAGTTTCAGCACTGACTGACCAGGCTAAGGGTGCAGCTACTGAAGCTAAAGGTTATTCAGAATCGGCTAAAGCTTCTGCTGAAGAATCAACTGGTAATGCAGTGCAAACGAGTGAAGATCGACAACAAGTAGCTTTGACACAGCAAGCTTTACAAAACGTACTTAATTCCATTATGGATGCTGTAGTTAAAATCCAGGGGATCAACCTCCAGAATAAGATTATGTTGGGTGGTTATGTTCTCTGGGTAGATCCGGTGGGTAAGTTACGTATTAAAAATGGTGAGCCTACCAGTGACACTGATGGCACGATTGTAGGCACTCAAACAGCATAAGGGGAAACCATGTCTTGCGATAATGACAAAACCTATGAGCCTTGCTCTTGCGGGATGGGTACGGATTGCAACTGTGATTGCAACGAATGCCCTCCGGTGAATTGCCTTGAGCAGGCTATTCGAGACGCTCTGGCTACCCTTCAAGAGGAACTGGAAGCCCTCGTTAAACGAGCAGAAGACGCTGCCAAAACCAGCGAGGATGCAGCGGCTGCGTCAGCAGCAAGCGCATCCGAAGCGGAGGGCTATCGCGATGCAGCAGAGCTTGCAGCCACTACTGCAACTGACGCACTGAAGACTATTACCAGTACGGCAGTAGTTCTGGAAGAAACAGCTAAAAAGCTGCAAGAGATCGCAGATGAACTGGCTACTGCTATTGCTGGTATTGCTGTCGTTACCTGGTATTACACCACGGTAAGTGAAGGTCAGACGATTATTCCTGTACCAGAAGATCGTAAGGCGCTTGCAGTGCAGGCGATTTACATTGAAGGTATTCGTCAGGAACAAGGGCGTGGTTTTGAGTATGACAAAACCAATGGCGAGATTCGTCTTGCTGAGCCTCTCCCGCTGGGTATTGAGATTGCAATCATCCTCGGTACTTACTCGGATAACCCTATGGACTTTACCCAAATCCTGGCTTCCAATAATGGCGCAAGCCTTGTGGGTACTTCCACAGGGAAAACAGTACAAGTTGTACTTAATGAACAGGATACCGCTATTGATAATTTGGGGAGTAGCTTACTTCCTCTGTTATCTGTGGGTGCTGATAAACTGATACCGTCTTCGTATGGAGGTACGGTATACAGTGATTACGCAGTAAATGCATTACGTAAAAAAGGAAGTTTTGGATCCGTAACTTCTATTGCCGCAGCTAACTTTGCTGTTTATAACTCTGCTGATGGTTTTTGGTACGTCTCTACGTCTGTTACTTTCCCTGTGACTGTTCCTTCAGCTCCTGATTCTACTTGGCGTTGTGTTGGGTTGCTCAATGGATACCCGATTTATGACGTTCGAAATTGGGGTCTGGTTGGCGACGACTTCACGGATAACACCGCCAAATGGATCATTATGAACCAGAAATTGGCTGGCCTGAATGTCTGTGTAGATTTCCCTGCGGGCATCTTCCGCTACACGGATATTGGTAACGTGTTGTTACCGCGTCTGACTTATCGGGGGCAAGGTAGTCTTCGCACAGCGTTTCGCTGTATGAACACGGCGGCTTCTAACACAGCATTCAAAGTGGATGCGTGGCCAGACCCGGCTGACCCCAACCAACCGTTCTTGGACGGGTTTAACGTGATCGGTATCCATATCGAAGGGAACTCTAATACGGCTACCGTATTGGAAATCCAGGGTTTGTCCAGGTCAATCTGGGATGACGTTACCGTCTGGGGTGCTCAGGCTGAGTCCAGCGTCGGTATCAATCTCAAAGCGTCTTCTTTAAATAATTTTAATAACTTGATGTGTTCTAAATATCGAAATCTCGTCGGTCAGACTGTGAACGTTCCGTCCATAGGTATCCAGATCACAACAGGTTACCGGGCGGGCGCTTTCCAGGGATCACCGTCGAACAACCTGTTCACCAACCTGTATATGGAAGGTATGCCAAGAGGTATGAATATGGCATACGGTGATCAGAACACGTTCATCGGTGGTTCTTGTGAAGCCAACAGTGACTATGGTACGAATATCGCTTTAGGTTGTCGTTACAATACTTTCATTAACATGGGTAATGAAAACCTGAATGCCACTACTGGTGACTTCGTAGATAAAGGTACGTATACCAAGTTCTTGAACTGTTATTCCAGTGACCGGTTTGTGGTACAAGGTAAAAACTGTACCATTGATGGCGGTTTCTTCGAACGTATGGAAATCCAGGCATCAGCAGTTAGTACCCAAGTAAGGAATATCACAGTTAAGCACTGGAAAACGGCTGATGGTGGTTTCTTTGATTCGGGTATAGGGACAATTAAATATAATATTTATGACTCTCTGACACCCGACTACATTAATACTACCTCAGTACGTGCACCAGCACCGCTTACTACTAGCAGTGTAAACGGGGGTACTAATGGGGTATGGGATAATGTTACCCGGCTTCCTGTTACGTTTTACATCACTGGTGGAGGCGGCTTTACTCAAGCTTTAATTCTGCGCGGTGGTGCAGGTGGCGATTCTGTTGGTATTCCTTTAACTGGGGTACAGCAGATTCACTTAGAGGCGAAGGATCGTATCTCACTAACCTGGTCTACCGGTGTTACCGCTCCAACTTGTAGTTATCGTCCAAAATCTGGATACAATTAATACTAAGCCCCTTCGGGGGCTTTTCCATTGAGAATAACAACAGGAGTGTTTATGGAATCTCAATTCCGTCAGCCTAAGCAAGTTGTCAATACCGAAGTTAACAAGCAAAGCATCGCTCGTAACTTCGATATTGGTGATAACGAAGTCTGCTACGCCAAACCAGGGCAACCCTTGTCCGGGTACAAAGCTATCTACGATAAAGCCAGCCAGCGAGCGTATATGCTTCCTACTGGTTTGACTGGTACTGTTACGTCCTTTTCCACTGAGGGCGTTCTGACGCATTCTGGTGGCTCTGTAGACCTGGCCGCTCTTGCAGCAGATCGAGGTGAATACTTTGACCTAAATGAAACCTTCACCTCTGGTGCAACGCTGGTTCGTAAGAACGAAACCATCGGTTTAGGTGCTAAGCGTTATCGCTGGGGTGGTACGTTACCTAAAGTGGTTCCTGCTGGTTCTACTATCGCAGGTACAGGGGGCATTAACTCTGCTGCCTGGATTGAAACCAATGCGGAATTTGCTTTGGGTAAAGCGGGTGCTTCTCTGGCAGCGTGGAATGATGTGCTCCACCTGCGTGATTTCATTAACGCTGGTTTCGTTACCCCTGAAGCTGCGGTTCAGGCTGCATTTGATGCAACACTGAATACCACCAGTAAGATCCTTGATGCTACCGGTGTGGATGTTACTTTCGGTACAACGCTCAACTTTGAGCTTGGTGATATCACTCTGATTGGTGGTGTCTTCCGTGGTGATCGCGACTACAAACTGGCTGGCACCAAACTCGAAGGCGTACAGTTCTATAACTGCCGTCTCCGTTACTGGGGTGGGGATGTATACATCCATAATTGCCACTTTGATGGGCCACCTCGTAAAGGCCAGGTTGCCACGATTTCCTTCCAGGGTAACCCTACTGAAGGTACGTTTGAGATTGATGGCTGTACGTTCCGTGGTATGTACTACGGCATCCTGGCTCAAGGTACTGGCGAGAAGGTTAACTCGTTTGTTGCTCGTAACCTGTCGTTCTACGATCTGATGGGCGATGCCATCGAACTGAACGTTGTTCAGAAGCACTACGATGATGGCTGTGTGATTGAGAACATTGCACTGTTCCACATCGACGCTGACCTTTCTGGCGTCAATACACCGTCCTTCCAGTCCAACTGGGGTATTGGTATTGGTATTGCAGGTCAAGGGCCATATGGCTATGAAATCGATGACAGCCAGTACTGTAAGAACTTCGTCATTCGTAATGTTTATGCGCAGGGTGTGCGGCAGGTAGTACACGTCGAAGTAGGCCGTGACTTTACCATTGAGAACATTCACGCAGACCCGGATAACACCGTATCTAAAGGTTCTGGTTTGTCCACGGGTACAGTGGTTTGCTATGGCTCCAAAGACTTTGTGATCGATGGTGTCTATGGTGAGCCTAAAGTACCAGCAGGTACTAACCCTAACGCTGTACGTGTGATTATGCTGCAATGGGGTACTAACCCTGTTCTGGATTCCAATGGCAATCCTACGGGTCAGGGTGAGAAGTCTAATGCCTGCTTTAACTACACCGTGCGTAACGTGTTTACCCAGACGGGTACGGTATGGGCTGGTGTGTCTGCCGGGCCGAGAACGGATAACAACGCATCGTTTGAAAACATTCGTTGCGATACCTTCCGTGTATTCGGTGTAGCAACTCACCTGAACCTGAACAACATTGACTGCATAAACTTCGACTGTGTAGGTCATCCTGAGTCTGGCGATGGTGCCTTCCCGGATAACTTTGTACGCAGCGATAAAACCATGCTGACGATGGTTAACGTCAACGCTACTGACCAGTGGGGTCAGGGTGGTCAGTTCTTCAGTCGCTGCCGCTACTCTAAGATTACCCGTGCGGGTGGTAATGTTTATGCAGAGCCGTGGGTAAACTTTACCGGTCAACTTGGCCCTCTGATGGTGCCAATCGGTCAGGTGTACTACCAGGCCGAAGGCCCACACGGTGCTGATGGATCTTACTTCCCATCAGGCAAAGAGTTCAGTACGTCGGATGCAGTGCTGGTTACGAAGAATGGTGCCACCACTATTTACATTGTTACCAGTTCAGGTATGTACATTCCGAACAATGATAACTTTGCTATCCGTGCAGCAAGTGTGGGTACGAAAACTCTGGTTCAGCAGAAGGTGCCTAACGGTGAATCCTCTGGTTCTCCGTGGATCTTCATTACGCAATTTGAGCCGGGTGCTCGTATTACTATTCCGGGTGCTGGGCCGAATGGTACTGACCTTAAAACCAGGGTTGTTAAGCCTCCGTATCAGAACCCACCGAGTGATCCAGGTGCTCTGATTATGATGGATATTGCTGATCCTATTCAGACTGCTGTTCCGGCAGGAACAAGGATCAAGGCAACGTATCCATTAACTTCTCGACCTGCACTGCCTACATCGTAATATACTGGGAGCCTAACGGCTCCCGTTTTTAATTTGGAGGTCTTATGACTATGAAAATGTCTGCTGAGGGTAAAAAAGTAACCAAATATTTTGAGTCCCTTCGACTTAAGGCTTACCCGGATCCTGCCACTGGTGGAGCACCGTGGACTATTGGTTACGGGCATACCGGCCCTGATGTTTATAAAGGTCTGGTTATCACTGAGGCTGTAGCCAATCAGTTACTCGATCTGGATATTGCGAAAGCTGAGGCACAAGTGAACAAGTATGCTCACGACCTGACTCAGGGCCAGTTCGATTGCCTGGTCGATATGGTATTCAACATGGGGTCTGGTTTCATTCGACCGGACAATATCAAAGGTGATTTTGATGACTTTGTAGCATCCGGGAATAAAGCGGAAATGCGTAAGCGTATTCCTCAATTCCGTATGGCTGCTGGTAAAGTCATGAAGGGTTTGGTTCGCCGTCGTGCTGCTAACCTGGCTTTATGGGATGGCAAATCTGGTGACGAGGCCATCAAGCTGGGAGTAGCCGCAGCATGAAGCTGAGACTGGTAGAAAACTGGCGACAAGCGCATAAGTGGTTTTCTGTTCACCTGATCATTGTGCTTGCAGCCTTGCCTGAAGTATGGACATGGCTACCTATGGAGTGGAAGCAATCACTGCCCCCTAATACCCTGAAGTGGTTATGCGGTGTTGTGGGTGTTCTGGCTGTATACGCTCGCGTAATTAGTCAGCAGAAGAAGGTTCCACAAGATGATAAAAAGCCTGATAGCGAAGTATAAATTCTATATCGGGTTAACTCTTGCCCTGGCTATTCTTGCCGGGGCTTGTTACTTAACCTGGCTTGTAACGGACAGCCAATGGCAGTCCAAATATGACACACAGCAGACTGCGTATGCCGACGCGTCAGCAAAGGCACAGCAGGCTGCGAGAGATAAGGAACAAGAATATGCAGCAAACCTTAAAAAAGTTCAGGGGGAAGCTGACGCCAGAGTTGCTCAATCTCGTGCTGATGCTGCTTCTGCTAATGCCGCTGTTGATCGGCTGTACGCAAAACTCAACAAGATACTTGCCGACACCAGCACCGAAGTTACCGGCACTCGACAGCAAGGCAAGAGCGCCAACGAAACCGTCATTCTGCTTGCCAACGTGCTCCAAAAATCTGTCGAACGAAATCGACAGTTGGCAGCTTTCGCAGATGACTCCTGGGACGCCGCTTCAACCTGTGAAGCGAGTTACGATGCTGTGGCAAAATGAGACTGATAGCTTACTGGTATAATTGCTATAAACCAGTAAAATACAGTACAGTTAGTAATCTTTCATGAGAGGTTTAAATATGGCTACTCCCGGTACTTATAAAAAGCCGCAGCCGATTGGTTCTGCGGTCACTACCACTGACGATGTTATCGCACAGGGTTATGATTTCCTGCCGCTGAAGATGGGCGGTATGCTCAAAGTTCAGGAAGCGACTGTTGACGGCGATCTGACTATCAAAGGCGATACCGCCTATGAAGCTCCTGTTCCCCTGAGTTTCTCCACTGATCTGGCTGCAACTAAATCCGTTGCTACCGGTGCCCAGTTGACTCTGACCGTTGCTGCTGCTAACGGTTTCGGTGATTACACCTACCAATGGTACAAAGATGGTGCTCCGTTGTCTGGCCGTACTGGTGCGTCGTTCAGTAAGTCTGCTGCTGAAGCAGGTGACGCTGGCGACTACTACTGCGAAGTTACCGATAAGAACGGTGACAAAGCACAGTCTAAGACCTGTAAGGTTACTGTGACTGCTTAAGTAGCTACGCGGCAATAAGCTATGTAGACTGGCCCTCGAAAGAGGGCTTTTTTATATGAGGTTTCTATGAGCAAAATGCTGATTGGTAACGGTATCGTTACTACGGATGAGGTCATTAAGCAGGGCTACGATTTCGTAGGCTTGAAGATGGCAGGCATGTTGAAAGTGCAGGAGAACACCGTAGAGCAGGATCTCACCATTAAAGGTGCAGATAAGTATCTGCCTCCAGGTACTGTCCTTCCCCTGGTTTTCACTCAGGATACTCCCGATAAGATTTGGGTAGCTGCTGGGCAGGCGATCAACATGGAAGTTGTTGTATCGGGTGGTGTTGAACCGTATAGCTACCAGTGGAAGAAGGCAACTGTTAACGTTGGTGGAAACCAGCCATCATACAGTATCCCTTCTGCTGCTTCGGGTAACTCTGGTACGTATACCGTGACGGTTACCGATGCTGAAGGTAAGTCTGTTACCTCTACACCGTGCATGGTTTCTGTTCTGGCTAAAAAGGCTGATGTGAATGGTACGATTGGTACTGCTGTGGGTACTTCCACTCTGTTTAGCTATCCAGCTAGTGTTGGCCCTACTGATCTCACGCTGACCGCTAACAACGGTGCTACGGTATCTGCGGGCAATACGTCCATTACGCCTACCGCTCGTGGTGTAACCACTGTTACGGCTAAGCTGGGTTCAAGTAACTCTGTTACCGCTAATATCACTGTGACCCCGGTAGTAACCGGTAAAGGTGATATTACTGGTAAGAAAGCTGGTGATGTTCTGTCTGTAGCTGACCTGTTCACTCTGACGAACGGTGCAGTTGCTGGGGATATTACTGGTGTCACTGGCACTGACGTAACCTGGAACAATACTGCGAAGACTTTGACTATCGCTAATCCGGTAACTACTCCGGGTGCAGATATCACTCTGGCTTTCACCGTAGGTTCTGGTGTGACCAAAGCAGGTACTCTGGTACTGAAAGCAGTTGCGGCTGCTGCGTAAAACTAAGCCCCCATACGGGGGCTTTTTTATAGCATCTGTAACCGCACATCTCTTACGTAATGCTGACGCAAGAAACGCGCTGCGGTATCAATGCTCATGAAAGTCCGGGGCTGCGATAACAAAGTATCGCAAACCACATAGCGTGTACGATCCCTGTAAAAGAACAGGACAACGTAATACTGACTCATACCGGATTGTACGATGAATCCTTTATTAAGCTTACGCTTACGAACTTCAGAGACTTCAATTGGGGAATACTCCCCAAACTGATCATTCATGATTCCCCTCTTACCAGACGCGAAAAGAAACCCGCTTTTTGACGCGCAGGAACGTCCAGAGGGGTGAAGACATAGCTTTTACGCCGTCCTGCATTCTCTGCGTCCTGGAGCGCTCTGAGAGCGGTTCCTGGGCCATACATACGTTGTCTCTTACGTGAACACTTTTTGTGGCTACCGACATTGCGGTGTTTACCACAAATGTCACAGATAGAGTGCATCGCCATATAACCTCACTTCAGGATGGCAATGATATCTTTCACCTCACCACGTTGGTCTGCCCCAGCAGAAATACTGCGACGAGCAACGAGGGGATGAACTTCAAAGCCAGCCTTCTTGTACATATCAATGATGATCGGTGCCGAGCTATTGGTAATTACCGTAGGCACGTTACGCTTACGCAACTCCACAGCCGTATCCACTAATCGCTTTTGGTCACTAAGATCGAATTTTTTACCAGAATAAGTGGTAAATCCGTCTTTACCCGGCATCGGATGATACGGGGGATCGCAAAAGATAACATCCCCTGAACGGGCCAGATTCATCACTGTAGCGAAGTCAGTGCAGAATAACTGTGGGTTGAAACCAGCATTGAGATACTGCTCCAGTTCCTCACGGGGGAAGTACGCCTGAGTCTTCTTCCCCCACGGTACGTTGAATTGAAGATTCTGGTTATAGCGGCACAGACCATTAAAACCAGTACGATTGAGGATGAGGAAGAATGCTGCCATAGAATAATCGGTATACTCACGAGTGTTGAACCGATCCTGTAGGGCATAGTAGCGTTCTTCTGAGTTTACCCATTTGCAGAGACGCTCTGCTTCATCAAGTAAACGCTGGCCTTGATGCTTGAGGATGTTGTACAGATTGATCAGGTCAGGATTCACATCATTAAGCACAACATCCTTAAAGCCAGCGTTCAGAAATACAGAGCCTGCACCTACGAAGGGTTCAAACAGACGTTCACCTTTAGGTAGGTGATGCAGGATCTGATCGAGTTGGCTGTACTTACCTCCAGCCCATTTAAGGAATGGCTTCATAAGAATCCCTTGATAACTTCGAAAATAAAATGAAAGACGTTCCAGGCTAACCACCAGAACGCGATAGAGATGGCGATGAGGATCGTCCATACCTTACGTGAAATGTTCATAATGCACCTATGAAAAAGCCCTCCTGAGAGGGCTGTGAGTTAAGGTTTGTCTGGCTTCTGGAGCTTTGCCTCAAGGAGCGTTTCCGAAAGTTGGAAAAACCTACCACCGAAGTGAGCACAGATGGCTACAAAGACAGGCATCGTTACACCTTTAGGAAGGCTATCCTTCAGATCTGGATAAGCCCCCCAAGCCAGATAACCTGCTAATACAGCGGCACAAAACTCTGTAAGTACCCACATAATAGATGGGTTGGTTTTCCGCAACAGCCTTCGACCTACTGAGATAAAGCCACTCATCGAAGCGATGAGAAGAATGCCAAGCAAATCCCAATACTGGTGATTCGGTTGGTTTTCCGGTGGCATGATCACTCCAGGGGTTTACTGATTACCTGGAATTGTACATGCAGAATAATCTGATGCCTACTAATTACCCGCCTTACGTTTCTCGGCTAAGGCTTTCAGTAAAGCATTCTGGATACGTTTGTCTTCATGGGATCTGAATTCCAGATCGATGAAGGTAGCCCGGAAGTTCTTCATCTCAACTTGGAGTTCGCGGAGGTATACCGGCTCACCCTCAGCTTTTTGATAGAACACTAAATCCTGTTCACGCACATCCAGTTTACCTATCAGGATGTAGTCATAACCTTCAGCTACCAGTTCCTTGTTAAACGTGGGGGGTGCCAGTAAAACCTGATCCCTTTTCTCACGTTCAAAGTACAAAGACTTTGTAATGAACTTACTGGCTTTAATTGTGACTTCAACCATGTTACCCCCAGGAAACCAGATGAGGTATATACAGGATATCGTCGTCAAACTTGAATTGCTCGGTTAGCTTCTCAAGCGCTTTTTTGTCATCATCGAAATGATGAACTTCAATTTTACCGGCATATGCCAGTAGATTTTGGATAGTTTCAGACTTCCAGTCTACTGTAGTGCGGGTATCTTCGATATTGCGCAGATGGTAACGGGCAGTAGGAAAGCTTGCCTCATACAAATGCAGAGACGTAGCCATAGACAGGTTTTCATCCCGGTTAGAAACTACCGAGATCATATAGCCAGCCTTATGGTACGCCTGTGCTGTTTTAATGAGATCGGTGTTCAAGCGTTCCATACGGAATGCTTTATGCCAGGGATGCCAGGCTGCGTGTTTACGCGGGTCTTTTGGTATTAATTCTGCTCTGGCGGTACTGGTATTAATAGTCCCATCCAGATCGAATATAGCGAGTTTACGCATACTAACCTCTTGAGCTACCCGTAGGATTCTTCGGGTTCAGATTGTGACGATTAATGTACTCACGACGCCCTTCTTGCAGTTCTTTCAGTCTGGCTTCAGTAACTGCGATGCGTCGGTCATACAGAGCAAGTTGTTCTTGGTGAACTTTATCAACTGGCTTACTCATAGTTCCTCGTTATGCCCCCGAAGGGGCATTGTTTATGCAGCCTTAGCTTTTTCCTTTCTGGCTTTCAGCGCATCGCTTACGGCCTGCCGGATTTCATCCTCGGTGAGGTTGTTATCCAGGGTGATTGGAGTAGCCCAGTTAGGCCAATACAAATCAAGGTTAGCGGGTAGAGGTACACGGGGATCTGCGATCTCCGGTAACCCTTTCCACGCCATACACTCAATCAGATTGTCGTTGGCAAACTTGACGGCAGCAGGATTGTTACGGATGAGTAGATAAATAGCATCGTGAATCAACGCTACAGGGATTATGTCGTTACGGAAGGGTGATGCCCAGACACGTTCCATAAACTCGTTTACGGCACGGTTGGTGAGTAATCCATACGACTGACCACTGACAGCATTACCGAGGCTACGGCCTTCGGCTTCTGCCTCGCGCAATGTGCGACTTGATCCAAGCACAGACTTAGCCAGTAATGGTGTACGGATACGGAGGCCAAAGGCTCCAGTACCATAACCATCTTTGGTAGCCTGTTCGATTTTACCTTTAACCCACTTCCCTGATACTTCATACAGCTTGTGGAAGTTAGCTTCGATACGCTTTGCCTCATCCGGTTCAAAACCACAGTTCTTCACCAGAGTAAGCCAGGTTCCCAGATACTGAAGTGCAAATGACACTGGTTTAGAGTCTTTGCGTTCATCTGGAAATTCCGACTGGATTCGGTTAATACCCTCAACGGTATTAGGCAGGTGAGTAAATTTCTCCGGCCAATATGCGTAGGTACGCATTGAGTGAGGATCATAACCATCCGTAAAGACTTTAATCTTATTCGGATCCTGGGTGAGCAAGGCGTTAATACGGTCTTCCAGTGCATTGAAGTCAGCCCCGGCGAATATCCATCCGTCAGGAGCAGAAAAGCACTGTTTGACCAGCTTACCGAAGCGGGAACCAGATGGCAGGTTTTGCAGGTTAGGATCGGATGAACTTAACCGCCCGGACAATGTTCCACCGAGGTTGAAACTACCGTGGAGATAAGCACGTCCATTACCCTTATCGAATGCAGCTTCAAATGCCGGAATAAACGAACTGAGAATCTTGGCTACTTTGTTGTAGTCCACCAGTGCTTTCATCAGAGCTTTCGCTTCTTCTGTTTTCGCATGGTTAACCAATTTCTCAATAACATCAGCACCTGTGGCAGGTTGCTTAGTCTTCGTCAATTCAATGACCGGAAGCTTCATTACCTCATACAGTAGTATTGCTACCTGCTGGTTTGAGCCAGGGTTAAGCTGCATATGAGCAAAATGCTCAATGGGATGCTGCTTGGTTTTCAGTTTGGCATTAGCCGCTACCATCGCATTATGTTGGATAATACGTTCGGCTGCTTGCACAGCTTTCGTTCCACGCATAAGTTGAATGGCGGCATTCATACCGGCTTCCAGTTGCTTTTTAACTTCCTGAACCTGTTTAGGTATCAGGGGCATACCAGACAATTCAATCTGGATGATCGTCTTCAGACTTGGCAGGAATTGTTCCTGATAAATCTTCTTCTGACCATCTCGCACCATGATCGGATAATACTTCTGTTTTACATACATGGTGGACATGGTATCCACTACGTTGTATTGCAGAAGTTCCATCAGAGGAATTGCCATGATGTTGTTGATATCGTCTTTAGCCCAGTTGCCAGCAAACTCGTGAGCAAGACTTTTCAGTCCTAACTCATTACCGGCTGTGCTGTTTAAAGCCAGATAAGCAATCAGCTTGGTGTCGTCGATATTACGGGTAAGCACCTCCAGACCTTCCAGCAGACCCGCATTATCCAACGGGTCAGTCATGTACAGGTTGTAGATGAGTACCTTGATATCATAGGCACCGTGGTGATAAATCACCTTGCCTTTATACGCTTCGAAGAACTTACGCAGCTTATGTCGGAAGTACGGATTGAATATCCTGACGTTTTCACCATCCTGTTGGATCAGGTCACAACGCATCCCGATACCACCAGTTATGTCTGGTGAGAAAGAGATAGTGCCTAAGCCAGCTTTGAATGGATGAAGACTGAAGGTTTCGGTATCGATGGCTACTTCAGGCCACATCATGATACGAGCGAATGCTGCATCAATTTCATGGTCTGTGACGGGATAATCCGCCCATTTGATAATGTCAGCACCCAGAGCTTTATAAGAGCCTGAGAGCTTACTGGATAATGTCTGGACAGACAGCTCCAGTTTATCCTCCTGGTTTGGGTTATACGTCAGTGCCTGATAGTTAATCCCCAAAACGATCTGGAGATCTTCATACCCAGGAATAGCACACGGCAGCACATAGCCTAACTGAGCTTCGGCTTTGGTGTTTTTGGTCAGAACTTTGAAATAGTTGGAGTCAGCACAATAAACGTACTTAACCTTTAACTTTTTCAGGGCTGGCAGCAGCGATTGGAGATAGCTTTTGCAGTGGCCTACAGGAGCTTTATTGTTGGGTTGATAATCCAGGGTAAACACCACGATATTCTCTTTGGCGTAACCTTTCATAGTCAACGGATCAACATAAAAGCGTTCGATTGCAGAGGGCAACAGAGCCTGTTCCTTAATCAGGATGGCAGTCTCATATGTCTCCCGCGTAGCATAGATAATATGCCTCATGTAAATCCGACCTCTCTCGTGGATAAACATTGAAAAGGCCACCCGAAGGTGGCCTGGGGTACAGCAGTTTACAGCTTACTTCGCCAGCTTTTCAATCAGAGCTACATCAGCGTCACTGACGCCGAGAGCAGCCCAGGATTTCTTAGCCTGCTTTTTAGCAATCAGGATTTGATCGATATTCGCTTCAATCCCGTTTTTGATCGCATCGTGGATGATTGCACGAGGCGAGCTACCTTTCACCGGAGAGGTGAAGGATTGTGCCTTCGGCTTTTTACTGTCCGGGATACCGGCGAAGTCAGAGACTTTCTGCACCTTAACAGTAGCATTGCTCTGCTTGCGGTATTCTTCTTCCAGAAGCACACCGGCATTGGCTTTGATGCCCAGAGCTTCCCAGCCTTTTTTGGAGGCTTTCTTAAACGTCATAAGACGTTCCAGACGTTCAGGGCTGGGTTGAGTAGAATACTCGCTCCAGAGACGCTGAGCCGTCTGTGCTTTGGTTTCAGCTTTCACTTTTTCCACCTTCGTTTCCGGTTTAGCCGG
>ERZ1023666.499-NODE-499-length-16135-cov-9.682027_pt1 | contig 16135 bp, 9 predicted proteins | sample MGYA00380341_ERZ1023666 | MGnify/ENA primary metagenome ERZ1023666 (study PRJEB33179, sample SAMN07448983) | human gut metagenome | biome: Human-gut; feature: Human associated habitat; material: Faeces | host: Homo sapiens | place: India: Bhopal | collected...
GAGCCAACCGAGCCGACTGAGCCAACCGAGCCGACTGAGCCTGGTACTGGAACGACTCCCCCTCCGTTTACGCCGACTATAAATATTCCGCGCGGCTATTACAAGTTTGCGACATTCCCGCTCGACAACCCAGCCATCGACTACTCGGAGCTCGAGCAGTTCATCGAAAAGGATGCTAACAAATACCCGTTGCAGAACGTAGGCTTGAGCTATAAGGTGTATGACATAAAAGACCCAAAGCTCAACAAGCCATTAGCTTGGCAAGACTTCAACCCGTATGCGAAGTACATACAGCCCGATGTGGAGCCACTCTATTACGACTCAACAACAGTGCAACAAGTACGCGCCGACCGTCAGACAACCTTCGAGTTCAAACCGAAGATACTCTCGCAGAATATAGACATCAACTTCAACATCGTAAAGAATACGGATGAGGTGCAGTTTAAGGTGACGGAGGTATGGGCAGAGATAAGCGGCGTGCCTACTTATATAAAGATGAACACAGGCTATCTCGACATAACCAAGACAAGCAAGATGTTGTTTAAGACCGACATCAAGCCGAGCAACCCAGACGACAATGGTAACGACACTAACGAGAACAAGCGAATAGCTTGCCACGGCAATATCAATGTGACGGGCGTGGTGAATGTGCAGCGCGGTTACGGAGAGACTTTAGCAGATGTGCGCAAGAAGATATACGGTCCTGGTATAATGCAGGTGGTTATATACACAGAAGTGTACAACCCGAAAACAGGACATACCTTCCCTCAGAAGTGGCAAGGCATCATAAACCTCTACAACACTCTGAACAAGGCAAAACTGATGACTACGACATCTGATAACAAGTACGTGTACCGCAATGGCGAACACGGAGCAATAAACATCAGTGCCGAAATACTTCTTGATGGAAAAACGGTCGGTAATATAGACAAGGGTGGTGACGCTCTCGATCGTTGGATACAGACGGATTCCGATATAAATATCGACATTTAAAAAATAACCTATAAGATGAAACGAACGAAACATATTGTTAACATCTTGACAGCTGCAGTAACACTGCTGCTCACGGCGTCGTGCAATGTCTCTTATCCAGACTTGGACCTACCGCAGGGAGAACCGCCAACAAACGATGAGGATGTCAACATCGACAAGACATCGATTTTGCTATATACCAGTAATCCGGCATACTTCTCGGTAGTGTCCGACACACGTGGCTCTGTGGGCACACGTGGTACGGGTGCGTTCGAACCAATGGAGACCGTGGCATACAATCGCGAAAAGTACTTGAATTCCAAGTTCCACATCTTCGCATTCCGTGCTTACAACGATGCCGATCCAAACGGCGGACAGGGAGTGCTAACGGAGGCACCATCTATGTCGAGATACTGCTATGCTGAAAATGCGAGCGGAGACAACAAGGACGAGAATAACACATCGTGTCTGCTCGACGGACCAGATTATAAATTGGGTATGCCGTTCAAGTTCGAACCCGACCAGTTTATCGGCACAATGAATGTGCTCACCAAAGACTATCCTAAAGACATCTATTACAGCTCTCGCTATCAGGATGTGGGCTACAACTTCTTCGGTTATTTCGTAGACGATCTTGATTTGAGTAACTATAAGCGCGAACAGAATAAGATATCTTACGATATAGAAATCGACGGCTATCAGGATGTGCTCGTGGGCGCAGCCAAGACTCCGCTTACGGAAGCCGACTTCGCCGAAGGTGGTATCTACGAAAAGGCTGCCAGTCTGACCAAAGATGAGAAGCAAAAGATACTAAATATACCTGGTAACTATAGTACATTTGCGGCACACCGCAACGTGCACCCCGTCGTAAATATGAAGCATCAGCTCACGATGCTGAAGTTCTTTGCTTATCCAGGTGCTTCGTCGGCTAAGGACGTAGTGATAAAGGATATTTCGGTGATGACGCTGACAAAGGGCACACTCACCGTCGCAAGCCGTAACATTGACGACTGTAAACTCGTGTTCAAACCCGAGAATGGGGTTGATGTGCTGCAAAAGGCGGTGAAACTTGGCGAGTTCCAAAAGGAAACCGATGAGAATGGAAAGACGCATAATGTCTATGGCAAGATTATACCTAAGCTGAGAGATGAAGGCTATCAGGTAAAGTGGAAAGACGAGTGGGCGGACAACGAGAGCCAAGTGGTGCCAGGCGTTACACACGTGCCTACTACAAAGGAGAAGATGGACGAGGCATCCGTTGAGCTCGGTGCCGGTTTGCTCGTAGCTCCGCAGGAGTCGTACGTAGTGACGCTCACATACCTCTTCCCCGACCAGTATGGCGAGCTTCAACCGCACAAGACCGAATACAAAATCACGCCAGCTAAGAAAGAGGGCGAGCAGGCAAGCTTCGAGAAAGGTCTATTATATAATGTGAAGATTGGTGTCTACGGCTTGGAGAAGATCCAGATCAGCGGAAGCGTTGACGGATGGGGCAAGGGTGACGATATTGATATCGACCAGGACAAAGATCCTAACGACCCTAACATCAATGGATATTAAAATAGGAATAAGACAATCTTTTAAAAATAACTTTTTTATTAATTTAAATTTTTCACGACTATGAAGAAAATGTTTTTCTTTGCATTGGCTGCAGCTGGTATGCTGACAGCATGTTCAAATGATGACACTCTCGGTGGAAATGGCGAGCAGAACGTATCTGAACAGCAGATCCGTCTCGGCGTTGCTTCGTCTAAGGTTCAGACCCGTGGTACTGGTACCGTAGGTGGCATGACTGACGCTGAGAACAAATGGGCAGGCCAGACTCTCTGGGTGTACATGCTTCAGAAGGGTAGCATGGATCTTGCTTACTACAAGGCTCCAGCTGTTGGCGGTGTTGTAACTCCTGACGCAAAGGTGTTTGATAACAAGGAGTTCAAGGCTCCTAATGCAGCTGACAACACAAATTCTGGTTTGGCTACTACAGCTGACAATACTATCGCTTACTACCCAGTTAGCGGCAATTACGACTTCTGGGGTTATCGCGTTGACGATGCTGCAGTAGGAGGTACACCTGTTGTAAAGACTGTTGATGACGCAGGTACAGAAGTAGAAGCAAATGCAGCTACAAAGCGTGTTGTTGATATCGAGATCGATGGTTCGCAGGATATCATGGCAGGCAAGGCAGCTCCTTCTGCTGATGAGGTTACTAAGCTTGGCAACTATGCTGATAACTTCTACTCTGCTTATGCAGCACGTAAGGGCGTTCAGCCGAACATCACATTCAACCACCTCCTCACACGTTTCACATTCGAGGTACGTGCAGGATCTAAGGCTACAGCGGGTCTCCCAGCAGGTGGCAATACAGACGCTGTTAAGGTAACTGGTGTTTCTGTAGGCTCAAAGACAACTGGTACTCTTACAGTGGCTTACACAGGCGAGACTAAGGCAGCTGCAGACCTCCTTACTTTCACTGGCGATGCTTCTGCTCTCACTTTGAAGCAGCGTGATGCAGCTTTAGCAGACAACAATGCACCACTCGTTGCTCTTGAGCCTGTTTCTTTGACATGGACAGATGATGCTGCAACAATAGGTGATGTTATTAAGGTAGGCGAGGCTCTCCTCGTTGCTCCTGGTGAGACAGAGTATCCTCTTACAATCTCTCTTTCTCAGGATGTTCTTGAGCAGCTTACTGGGGCTAAGGTTACTAGACCTCTCGAGCAGAAGGCTACTATCAAGATGGATGGTGTAAAGGCATTTGAGCCGGGTAAGTCTTACAAGGTTACTATCACTGTTTACGGTCTTGAGGGAATCGAGGTTACAGCTACTCTCGTACCTTGGGCTGATGGTGGTTCAATCGATATCGACGACGACCGCAATCCGAACGAAGGCGAGTACACAGAGCCGACTCCTGCAACTCCAGAGCCAATAGAGCCTTAATCAGAGCATCTGATAAGAATCTCTATTTGAGTATGCAACCGCGTAAGGGTGCATATACAAAGCGTAGGGGCTTGCCCCTGCAGAAAGGGATTGGAGATATATAGACTCTCTTCCTCGCTGTAAAAGGTGAGGAAGAGACGAGTGTTTCAACAGTCCCAGTGAATAAACGTTTTTTTAGAAAAACAATAAATTCAACAAACAAATGAATAAGCATATATTCTTAATGGGAATGGCTGCTGCCATGTTTATGACCAGCTGCACAAGCGAGGACGACCTCGCTGGCGGTAGCAACAATCAGCGACTGAACTCTGATGTGCCTATCGTGCTTTCTGCTGGTCAGCAGGCAAACAAGACCCGCGCATCGCTCGGCAATGTTGACGATGCTACAGGCACATATGACGGCACATTCGATACGCCTGCCGACAAGAACCTCGGCTTCTTCTGTCTTGCTACAGGCAAGATTGCAGCTAAGCAAGACATCACTTGGAAGACAGGCTTCGACAACCCTAACTTCCTTTGGTTGGAGAATATTCAGGCTAAGGCTGTGACTTCTAACGATGCCGACTTAGGCAAGCGTGTTACAGACCTTACACTCTTCGACGAGAATGGTGGCACAACACCTACTCTGCACTATTACCCGATGGGTAGCCAGTATAGCTATACATTCTATGGCTATTATCCTTACTCAGCGAACGTGGTGCACAACGGCAATAAGTACAGTGTAAAGGTAACAGGTCTGGACGGCACAACCGATCTTATCTGGGGTAAGTCGTTCGTTGCTAACGACGATCCTGACAAGGAGGACGCTTACAGCGCAAAGTATCTGCGCGACAAGAAGAAGCGCGTAGAGGCTGCCGGTCAGCCATGGGATAATAAGGCACACAAGGAGAACCGCCCGCAGCTCACCTTCGTGCACAAGCTCATGAAGTTCAACATCATCCTCCAAAAGGGTAGTGGCGAAAATACTCGTGTTGCAAAGTTGGGTATCAAGTCGGCTAAACTCCTCAATGTGGCTGATGCAGGTACACTTACTATTGCTGACCTCGACAATCGTCTCGCTGCTTTGACTGACGATGTTAAGGGTAAGGAAGGCGAGTTTGTTGTCGATTGGACTACTGCTAAGAACCACAACACTGAGGCTACTGCCTTCAAGTTGAAGGACAAGGAAGGCAATGTTATCGGCGACCCAGCTAACGGTCCGTACCTCGGCGAAAACGTAAAGGTTACTGTTGGTGACGGCTTCCTCCTCCCTGTACCGACACTGATGACCGGTACTAACGCTGACGGCTCTACAAAGTATGAAGACAATGGCTACCTTGGTACAGACGCTGCAGCATTTGCTAACAAGGGTATCTTCCGCTTGCGTGTAGAGTACTACCTCTCCGATGCACCCGAAAAGGTGTACAAGGCAGCACAGTACGAGATTACTCCAGTATTCAAGAACGCTGCTGGTGATGTGGTTGATGAGCCTTGGAAGGCTGGTTACGAGTATGACATCGTAATCTCAGTTTCTGACCCAGAGCAGATTCAGACACATGGCTATCTCACTCCGTGGGAGAAGCGCGTAATCGAACTCGAATAAGCATTATAATTATAGAGCGGGTGTGGCGTTAAGCCATACCCACTCTTAATGATTTCTCAGACAAAAACACTCCAACACCCAACAAACACCCTAAAACATACAACTGGTGTAGCCCACGATAGGGCAGCACCCACTAAAGTAGAAATATCAAAGCCCCACAATATATAAAGCAACACGCTGGTGCAGCGCGATGCCGCACCTTTAAACATAACATAGTAAAAATGAAGAAATTACTCTTGACATTCTTGATGCTCTCGGCAGTATTCTCCGCTCGGGCGCAGAAGCTCGCCGTCAACACCGATGTGCTTATGGATGCGTGCATGGTACCAAGCGTCGGTTTGGAGATGACGGTCGGCAACTGGTCGACCCTCGGACTCAATGTGCTCGGATGTAATAAGCCGTATGGCAAGAACATAAAGTTGTTGGCAGCACAGCCCGAATACAGATACTACTTCTCAGGACGTCCGATGCATAGCTTATTCGTTGGCGTTGGAGGCGTAGGCGCAATTTACGATGCTTCTATAAAAGGAAAAGTGTACAAAGGAATAGCTTACGGTGGTGGCATCACCTTTGGTTACGTAATGAATGTCACGAAGCGACTCTTTATCGACTTCCACGCCGGAGTGGCTGCTGTAGGCTACAATCGTAAGGAATACTTCGCAGGAGATAACTACGGCGACTATGTGGTAGGCGGACTCAACAGACCGAACGCATCAGGATATTACCTCATGCCACAACGCATAGGCATCTCAGTGGCTTACATCCTCAAATAATATAATAACACACAATAACAATGAAACGAAACTTTTTACGACATATATGCTTCGCGCTGATAGCTATACTGCTTGTCACCTTCACCGCTACGGCTGCCGTTCTGCAGCAGGACGACGGAGGTTCGCGTAAGGTGAAGATCAAGGTGTACTTGAAGATGGGTAAGAAGGGCGAGCCAAAGCCTGCAAAGACGGTGCAGTATTGTACATCATTCCGCTCTATCAACAAGGCTCTTGATGCAGCCAATCGTATCAACGTGGCTAACACGAAGGTGTTCAGTGGCGATTCGAAAGCATTGGAGAAAGAACTACGTTCGCTCGGCATAGCATTCAAACTCTCTAAGTCGAATGGTGAGATTGAGGAGTTCCTCATGAGCGGTCAGGGCGTTGTTGTCTTCGACGAGGAGTACGGTGCAAAGGCTGTAGAGATAAAGTCGGGACAAGACAAGTTCACGGTGACGCTTGAGAGTAGCGATCAAATTCTTGATGAGACCGTTGTCGATGGTAAGTATCGCAACACCAACCCTACGATGAAGCCCGTGCCTGGTATGGACACCGGCGATAGAGTGACGTTCAATGTCAACTTCACCATCCCAGAGGGTTACACCACAGAGAAGTCGCGCATCATCTGCCAGCCGATGGCTGTCGACTGTCAGACCGAAGACACTATAGCCTATCTGCAGCCCATAATACTTGAGGGCGCAGAGTATCATAAGAAGCAGGATAAGCGTATGGGCTTCAACTATATGAAGAACGATTCGGTGGCTCGTGGCTATGACCCATCGTACGTTTTGGAGCGCGATAAGGAGGTGGCTTACAGTACCAATGTCACCTTTAAGAAACCAGATAAGGAGAAGACATACCGAGGAAGCTATCGCGTTGTGCTCGAGGATTATCATCATCGCACATGGGATAGCGGAGAGATGACAACTGGCTCGTGCCTTGCGTTCAAGCCATTGAAGTTCCTCGACTTCTCAGTGACGGCTGCCGATATGCCACTCACAAGCGAGTTCCAGGAGGCAGCAGAGGAGAATATGGCTAACGTGACCCGCGACTTGCGACTGAAGTTCGTCGTTGGTAAGGACGTGTTGCTCAACGACTCGATGAACATAGTAGAGCAACAAGCCATCGTGAAGGAGCTGAAGTCGTATGGCGATCTGCTTTGGGACGTACAGGTACAGGGCGGTGCTTCGCCTGAGGGTAGTGTGGAACTCAACACCAGACTCGCTACACAGCGTGCGGCTGTGGCTCGCAACATCTTGAAGCGCCACTTGAGCTCGGACATTCGTGTGTCGACACTCGAACCGCGAGTGTTCACATGGGAAGACGTGCTTGAGCAGGTGGGTAAGAATGGCAATCAGGAGGTGTACGACGCAGTGAAGAACACTATCGAGACATACAAACCGAACGAAGTGTTCGGCATGTTGAAGCTACAGCCGTTCTTCGAGAGCGACATCGTGCCAATTCTTGAGAACCTGCGTATCATGGTTGTGAAGTATCGTTACGAGATAAAGCATATTATGAACGCAGAAGAGGCAGTGGAGAACTACTTCGCAAACAAGCGCGAATACATCTCGGGCGAGAAGAAAATGTCGAACGGTGACTACTTCAACCTCTTGGCTACAGTCACTGATAGCTTAGAGCTCGACACCATCACAACACTTGCTTACAAACACATCATTGCGCAGTCGGACTACACACGTCTGAAGCTTGCCCCATACGTGGCTAACCAAATGGCACTGATGGCAAGTCGCAGAGGTATGCCCGATGTGAACATTCTGAAGCCGTTTATCGACTTCCGTAAGGGTGTGAACCAAATGGATATGAGCGACCGCTATAACCCCGTGAAGATAAACCGCGAGCAGATAGTGCTCAACCAAGCCGTGATGTACTTCCAGGAGGCAAAGCTCGACACCGCGATGTTCTTCATTGAGATGTTGGAGAAAAAGAATGTGCAGCTGCAGGCTACAAAGCGCCTACGTATGCTCATCACATTCCAGCAAGGCTACCCGTTCTATATACAGGGCTTGATAACCGACCCGGAGCAGGTGGCAAAGATAAAGGAAGCAGAGCGCTACGTGTTCAGTACGGGCGACGACAACCGTGCTATCATCTACACCGAACTGCACGGATATCTTAACAAATCGCGCAAAGAATGCGAGGTTCTTATCGACCGTATGCCCGACGATAACCCAAAGAAGTGGTATCTGAAAGGTATTATATGGGCTGACGAGTGGGGACGTGAACCGCAGATAGATGACTACTCGGCAGTAAACAGTGGTTTTAAAGAACTCACGGAAGAAGAGGAGAACGAACTGCTACGCACCGACCCCGAGAAGGCAGAAGAGTACTACAAGCAGCTTGACGAGTATAAAAAGAAGAACACCGGACCGCAGCTTGACGTAAGCAAAGTGCCGTTCTACCTCGCCTACTTCCAGCATAGCTTCGATCTTGAGCCTAAGTTCATACGCCTGTATCGCAACGAGGGCAACGTGAACGACGACATCCGTAAGAAGTCGAAGTATATGCGAAAAGATATTCCGGCTTATCGAAAGAAGTTCGAGATACTCAAAGCCTACACCGACCGTAAGAAGGCAGAGGAAAGCGGAGCTGTAAGTGAGACAAAGGAAGAAGTGCAGTCGGCAGATAATAAGGATAACACCGCTGACGATAACAAATAAGACCAAGAACAATGAGCATTAACATCATACGCCTTTACGCAACAGCGATTTGTCTGATAGGTGGCTTGAGCTGTAGTGTAGCAAGAACGACAACGTTCAGTGTCGCTCCACGTGCTATCACACAGGTGCCCGACTCACTATGGGACGAGTCGGGCGACGAAGACACCATTGGCAAAACTCGCCACAACTACGCTACGGAGTTCAATGCCCTCAAGTACGTGCTTGAGGACCGCTATCGTGGCTATGACGACACCTTCAGAAAGAAGTGGTACGACCACCTCTTCTTAGGCTTCGGCGGAGGATTGCATAAAGACTTAGAATATCCAGGCTATAACCTCTCGCCAATCACGATGGCGCACGTGAGTGTGGGTAAGCAGTTCAACCCTTACCATACAGTGCGCCTTACAGCCGGATTGGGATATGGCTACTATGAGGGTAACAAGAAGAACTATAAACAGTGGCAAGGTTCTGTCGACTGGATATATAGTCTTTCGACGTTGATGGACGGCTACCGTCCGTCTCGACTGCTCGATGTGTCAACAGTGTTTGGCTTTGGCGTGCGTCACAACACAACGAACATAGTTGACTACCATCGCACACGATACGAAATACGTGGAGGTGTGCAGGGAAAGATATTCACCGGTCCGCAAGGATACCTCACTATAGAGCCGTATGTAGGTGTCAAGTCAAGACACCTATATAATAAGTTCGGAGGCTTCTATGGTGTAAACATCGGTATGGTGTACTATCTGCACAACAACCTCTCTATCGAGGACCGTATGCGCTACATGAAGAACCGCCCTGAATACGTGGACAGCACAATGCAGTGGCATCCGCAGAAATGGCGTACACCATGGTTTGCCGAGCTCTCGGGAGGCATGGCATGGTGCGTGGGAGGTGAAAATGTGAGCCCAAAGATGGGACACTCTACGAAGATGTCTGTAGGTAGATGGTTCTCGCCGTCGGTAGGTGTGCGCTTTAGCTTAGGACTCACCTCCGCCACATGGGACAAAACCCATGAGGCAATGGGCGAACAGGACGAGGATAGACGCGCTATGCTAAGCATACCAGTGCAAGACGATGCTGTTGTCGACCTGCATGATATGACCGCTGATGCAACCGCAGAGGCTCTTATCAATCCGTTAGGATTTATGAAGAACTACTCTTTCGACCAACCATTCAACGTGGCGTTAGCATTCGGTGGCGGTCTTAGTTGGATTATGCGAGAGCAGAAGACCCATCTGCGCACCATCAGTACGTTCTACACGGCAGGCTTACACCTCTCGTATAACCTCAGCAACGACTTGCAGGTGTTCCTCGAACCGAGCTTCACCAACTATAACTACCGAATACCGTATCGCAACATAGACGCAGTGAAGCGTTTCAACGCCCAAAGAGTAGTGGTTCGTCTTGGTTTTACAGCCTATACACGTGCTACAAACTATCGTACGATGAAGCAAGATGACTATGAAGCACCACGCATTCCGCTTAGCTTCGGTTTGGGCGCAGGTACGATGCTGTTCAACACCAAGAAGACATACGAGGGCGCAGCGTTCAACTATAATGCACAGGCCTTCGTTGAAGGACATTTCGGTAAGGTGCATGGCGTACGTGCTTCGTTCGAATACTTGTCTATCAATAGCGTTGCGCCGGACAACTATACTGGCACAACCGAGTATGGCACAGAATACACCACTACCGGACTCTTCAAGAACAACTACAAGCGAGGTTTCGTGGCACTCAACTATTTGCTGAATGTCACCAACCTCTGCTCAGGCTACCAGAGCAATCGTATGTTTGAAGCGGAGTTGTTCGCAGGTCCTGCATTGCTGCTGTCGTTAGGCAATAGCACAGAACCTGATGGTTCGATAAAGGTGAACAGTTCGCACACCATGTCGTACTCACCAAGAAAGTACAACACTAGCCCGCTTATGGGTGCCAATGGAGGTATCAAGATAAAGATGAACGTGGCTAAGCACATCGCTGTGACGCTCACACCGCAACTCTACGTAGTGCGTTACAACCCAAACATGCTTGGCGTTAATATGCTGAAGCTGCGCACGTTCCAGACACTCAACCTCGGTGTGCAGTACACACTATAATCGGTGTGCAGTACGTATTATAAGTAAATAATAGGGCGGAGGTATCAACACCTTCGCCACTCTTAAAGCTATACAAGATATGAACATGAGAAAAATCGCTATAGGCTTGCTCGCTTTTGCACTTGTTGCGCCTTCGATTGCTTCTGTCTCGCTGAAGGACAAGAAGGAGAAGAAACCGAAGACCGAAAAGAAAGCAAAGGTCGACAATAAAACAAAGACCAGCAAAGCGTCAAGTTCTAATTCGCCACGCAAGGTGCAGACCATCAATGATGTAGAAGCCGCAATTTTGGGTATAGAGAAGATTGTGTCGCACACACTCGTTGAGGTGGAACCTATTGTGCAGCAGATTTGCGAGTCGCAACAGACCAAGAAAAGCGTGTGCCCACGTATCTACGTAGGCGCAGCCAATGCCTTTTGGCTCAAATCGGGTGTCAGCGATACCACATACGCTTTGAAATACATCGACAAAGCAATAGAACTCGACCCCCATTATAGTCCTGCCTATATGCTCAAGGGCGACATCTACAAGTGGGCTGACGACACTACTGTAGCTGTAAACTACTATAAAAAGGCGATAGAGATGGCTCCCAACGACTTCAGAACGTATCGTAAGTATGCAGCGTTTGTAGAGGCGGGTTTGGACAAGGTGACAGAGCGTGCGTTTGCGGGCGATACAGAGGCTCAAGAAGAAGTACGTAGACGTAGAGCAAAGCTGGAAAATATATACGCAATGGCTAAGGAAGCCAATCCTACATTCCCCTATAATCGTGATTGTGCACGTTTGTATGCTGCATACGGTCTTACTACAAATGAGATTCAAAAGGGCGTTCAGTTGTATGATGAAGCTCAAAAGGACTCTTTAGAGGCTGACGACTATACTTCACAGGCCCGAATGGTATATACCTTTGTGGACAATGCCGATGGTAACACAAAGTTGCAGCTCTATACGCGCATTATGAATATTTGCGATAGTGGTTTGGTTAGATATCCTGCATACTATTATATCCTCTCCACTGGTGCGGATTGGGCGAACAGAGCGTATGATCTTGTAAAGAAGCAGCAAGGTGATGCTCTTTATGAGTATAAGAAGTTGTTCGCTTCAAGGGCATTGGAGTATAGTGAAACTTTGATCGCAAGCAAAGACACAGCTATTACTGATTTGAATTACTTGAATTATGGTAAGGCACTTATTAATAACAATAAGTTAAATCAGGGAATAGATGTGTTGAAGGAATTGCTAAAGAGCCCGACAATTAAAGATGATCAGGTAGCTTCTGCAATGGGTGTTATCAGTAATACCTATAAGGATATGGGCGAATACGATAAGGCAGAAACGGCTTATCAAGAGTATATCAATACTGTTGAGAGCAATGGTAAGCTGAACTATTTCCATCTGCAGAACTATGCTGCGATGTATAAGGATAAGGCGGAAGAGTGTGTCGGAATGGAGCAGGTGGCAGCTTATAAGAAAGCCTTTGATATATATGGACAGGCTGCAGAACGATTCCCTGATTATGCAGACTATGGCTATATCAATCAGCTTCAGTTGAGTCCGTTAATCGACCCTGACCAAGAAGCAGGCGTTGGATTGCAACCTGCTTTGCAGCTGTATAATAGCGTTTCTGCAAATGCTTCTTGGCAGTTGATGGCAACTCGTTATTTGGTAGGCTACTACTTCAATGTGAAGAAGAGCAAGGAGTTGGCTCGTAAATACTTTATGCGTTGGCACGAGCTCGACCCAGACAACGAGACAGTCAAGCGAAACATCGCAATCTTGTATAAGGTTAAACTATAAGATGAAGATATAACTTCGCATCAGATACAAGGCTATGGCAGCAATGTCATAGCCTTTTTTGTTCATTCGGAAAACCCTTTTTTATATAGAAGCAATATATCATAGTAAAGTATCAGTACGCGAAAAAATCTACCATATCTCCCAGTGTCGCTGCAACTTACAGATTATGAGCATGTTAAAGGCTGGCAGATATGCTTCCGAGAGCTATATCTGCCAGCCTATCTACCAGACATCTACCATTCATCTATCATTCTATCCGTTGTCTAATCTGCTACGTCGTTCTCATTAGTCTTCTGCGTCAATATTGTTCTCCTGCTGCGGCAACATTGTTGTCCTGCTGCGGCAATATTGTTGTCCTGCTGCGGCAACATTGTTGTTCTGCTGCGGCAATATTGTTGTTCTGCTGCGGCAATATGAGAAAGGCATGAAGCAATATAAGGGAGATGTATTATTTACCGGACAACAATAAAAATTAATTGCTTCATGCCGTGTTTTCAGAATAATAATTGTAACTTTGTAAAGTAGCATTAAACCTATTGTATTATGGGAGGACTGAAAGATAGATACATACGTTTCGACTGGGCTATCAAGCGCTTGCTCCGTCAGAAAGCCAACTTCGACGTGTTGGAAGGTTTCCTTACCGTGTTTATCGGTGAGGAGGTGAAGATTGTGGAGATACTTGAGAGTGAAGGCAATCAGCAGACGCCAGACGATAAGTTCAACCGTGTGGACATCAAAGCACGAAACTCGAAGGGTGAGATAATATTTGTAGAGGTGCAGAACACAAGCGAGCTTTATTATCTGGAACGCATCCTGTATGGCGTAGCGAAAGCCATCACCGAGCACATCCATCTGGGTGATACATACAAGGAGGTGAAGAAGGTGTATTCTATAAGCATCCTCTATTTCGATATAGGTAAGGGTGCCGACTACCTGTATGTAGGACAGAACAAGTTCATCGGTGTGCATACAAACGACCAACTCGTCATAACGGCTAAGGAGAAAGGTGCTTTAGTGCAGAAGAGTCCGGCAGAGATATTCCCCGAGTACATTCTTGTGCGTGTCAACGAGTTCGACAAGGTAGCAGTGACTCCGTTGGAGGAGTGGGTTGCTTACTTGAAGAGTGGAGTAATAAAGGAAAACACCACTGCTCCAGGATTGCAGGAGGCACGCAAAAAACTGCAGTATTACTCGATGACCGATGCCGAGCGCTATGCTTATGATGAGCACCTAAACGCTGTGATGATACAGAATGATGTGCTTGGCAATGCACGCGAAGAAGGACTTGCTGAGGGTCGTGCCGAGGGACTTACGCAGGGACTTACGCAAGGTCGTGCCGAGGGTCTTGCAGAAGCAAAGAAGGATATTGTTAAATCTATGTTGAGCAATGGTCTGTCGGTAGAGCAGGCTGCAAAATATAGTGGTCTGACTGTAGAAGAAGTAGAAAGTATAAAGTAAAATCACGATATGGGAGAATATATAGTATCGGCGCGTAAGTACCGCCCGATGACATTCGACTCGGTGGTGGGGCAGGCTGCTCTCACCGCTACGTTGAAGAATGCCGTGAAGAGTGGCAAATTGGCACACGCCTACCTGTTCTGCGGACCGCGCGGAGTAGGCAAGACGACGTGTGCGCGCATCTTCGCGAAGGCAATCAACTGCATGAACCCTACTACGGAGGGCGAGGCATGTGGCGAGTGCGAAAGCTGCAAAGCGTTTGCTGAAGGACGCTCGTACAATATCTTCGAGCTTGACGCAGCCAGCAACAACTCCGTGGAGCACATCAAGTCGCTCATGGAGCAGACACGCATACCGCCACAGGTGGGCAAGTACAAGGTGTTCATCATCGATGAGGTGCACATGCTTTCGCAGGCAGCGTTCAACGCTTTCCTGAAAACACTGGAGGAACCGCCTGCACACGTGGTGTTCATTCTTGCCACAACCGAGAAGCATAAGATTTTGCCAACCATCCTCTCGCGTTGTCAGATTTACGACTTCGAGCGCATGAGCGTGGAGAACACCATCAACCACCTGAAGTATGTGGCAGAGAAGGAAGGCATCACCTACGAGGAAGAGGCATTGGCACTCATCGCCGAGAAAGCTGACGGCGGTATGCGCGATGCCCTTTCTATCTTCGACCAGACGGCAAGCTTCTGCCAGGGCAACATCACATACGCAAAGGTGATTGAGGACCTAAACGAGCTCGACACCGACAACTACTTCAAGTTCGTCGACTATGCGTTGGCGAACAAGGTGAGCGAGTGTATGGTGCTCCTCAACTCGATAATAGAGAAAGGCTTCGACGGTGGTAATCTTATCAACGGACTCGCTTCGCACGTGCGCAACGTGCTCATGGCTAAGGATGCGCAGACGCTGAAGCTCCTTGAGGTGAGCGAGAAACAGCGTGAGAAGTACAGCGCACAGGCAAAGGCGTGTCCCACGCAGTTCCTCTACAAGGCGCTGAAGCTGATGAACCAGTGCGACCTAAGCTATCGTCAAAGCAGCAACAAACGTCTGCTTGTAGAGCTGACACTCATCCAGGTAGCACAGATCACGCAGCCGGAGGATGCCGACAGTGCGGGGCGTAGCCCCAAGCAGCTGAAAACCCTGTTCAAACTTCTTGATTTCACCCGGACGAAAGTGGCTCAGCAGGTGGCTGCTCCGGTGAGCCATGCCTCGGTAAGCCATGTTTCAGCTGAGGCTCCTACTTCGCAGACCGCCGCATCGGGTTCGGCAGCCGTCTCCGACAAGTTGTCTGCCGGCGTACCACGCTTGAAGCTCTCGTCGCTCGGTATGACCTTCCAAAGCTTGCAGCGCAAGGATGCGGTGACGGCAAAGAAAGAGGCGGAGGAGACAAACAAGGATGAGAACGAGCAGTTCACGCAGGAGTTCCTCGATCTGCAATGGCTCTCGATGTGCAACCGTATGCCGCAGAAGATGGTGGGGCTTGCTTCCCGAATGAAGAACATGCAACCGCGTATCACCACCTTCCCCGATATAGAGGTGTTGGTAGACAACCAGATATTGCTCGACCAGGTAAACGAGATAAAAGGTCGCATACGCGTCACGCTCGCCAAGGCACTGCACAACGGAAATGTGTCAATATCGCTCCGCCTCGCCGAGGCAGAAGAGATAAGCCGCCGAAAGACAAAGAAAGAGGTGTACGACGAACTGATGCAGCAAAAGGAAGTGCGAGCGTTCGTCGAATCGTTAGGGCTCGAACTTGTTTAAAAGTAAAAAAGTAAAAGAGTAAAAAAGTAAAAAGGTAAAAAGTAAAAAGTAAAAAGGTAATGGTC
>ERZ1023666.508-NODE-508-length-16030-cov-8.893146_pt1 | contig 16030 bp, 8 predicted proteins | sample MGYA00380341_ERZ1023666 | MGnify/ENA primary metagenome ERZ1023666 (study PRJEB33179, sample SAMN07448983) | human gut metagenome | biome: Human-gut; feature: Human associated habitat; material: Faeces | host: Homo sapiens | place: India: Bhopal | collected...
CCTTCTATAAGGATGCCAAACTGCTGCGTCTGACCCGTTATCGTTACAATAATGTACCGACATACATCAACGGCAAATATCTGTATATTAAGGATGGAGATACCGTATGGAATCCCGGCTGGCAGCCTACGAAGACCGAACTGGACTCTTACGAGTGCCGTCACGGTATCGGTTACAGCCGTTTCACCTCTTCCAAGAACGGTGTTAAGGCTTCCGTGCTCTCTTTCGTTCCTCTGAATGATAACTGTGAGATCTCCCAGCTGACTCTGACCAACGGAAGCTCCGAGGACAAGAAGCTGTCCGTATTCTCTTATGTAGAATGGTGCCTGTGGAATGCCGACGATGATATGAAGAACTTCCAGCGTAACTTAAGCACCGGCGAGGTGGAGGTACAGGATTCCACTATTTACCACAAGACTGAGTACCGCGAACGCCGTAATCATTACGCAATTTATTCTGTAAATACGAAGATTGATGGTTTCGATACCAGTAGAGATGCTTTTCTGGGTGCGTACAGAGGTGCAGATTCTCCCGAAGCGGTTGAGAACGGCAAGTGCACAAACTCCATGGCAAGCGGCTGGTCTCCCATTGCTTCTCATCAGATCAATGTGGATCTGGCAGCCGGCGAGACCAAGACTTTCATCTTCGTACTGGGCTATATCGAGAATCCCGAAGACGAGAAGTGGGAGTCCTACGGTGTGATCAACAAGACCCGCGCGAAGGAAATGCTGGCAAAATACCAGACCGACGCCCAGGTAGAAGAAGCTTTCGCAGCGCTGCAGGCTTACTGGAAGCAGTTACTTGCCCGTTACACGGTAGATTCTGCTGACGAAAAAGTAAACCGTATGGTCAACACCTGGAACCAGTATCAGTGCATGGTAACCTTCAACATGTCCCGTTCCGCTTCTTATTATGAGTCTGGAATCGGGCGTGGCATGGGCTTCCGTGATTCCTGCCAGGATCTGCTCGGCTTCGTACATCTGATCCCGGATCGTGCAAGAGAGCGTATCATCGATATCGCTTCCACCCAGTTCCAGGACGGCAGCGCTTACCATCAGTACCAGCCTCTGACCAAGAAGGGTAACTCTGATATCGGCAGTGGTTTCAACGATGATCCTCTGTGGCTCATTGCAGGTACCAGTGCTTACGTAAGAGAGACCGGTGATACCTCCATCCTGACCCAGATGGTTCCTTTTGACAACGATATGAGCGTAGCTGCTCCTCTGATGGATCACTTAAAGCGCTCCTTAGACTATATCATCAACCACAAAGGTCCTCACAATCTGCCTCTGATCGGCCGCGCCGACTGGAATGACTGTCTGAACCTGAACTGTTTCTCCGCTCATCCCGGAGAATCCTTCCAGACCTTCGGTCCCAGTGAAGGACCCGTGGCAGAATCCGTATTCATTGCCGGTATGTTCGTAAAATACGGCGAAGAATATGCCCAGCTGTGCGAGCTGATGGGTGATGCCAATGAAGCTGCCCGCGCACGCAAGGAAGTACAGGCAATGTACGATGCGATCCTGAAGGATGGCTGGGACGGCGACTGGTTCGTTCGTGCTTACGATGCTTACAGCCACAAGGTAGGTTCCAAGGAATGTCGCGAAGGTCAGATCTACATCGAGCCTCAGGGCTTCTGTGTACTCGCCGGTGTCGGTGTAAAGGAAGGGCTTGCCGAGAAGGCACTGAATTCCGTAAAAGAAAGACTGGATACCAAGTATGGTGTCATGATCTTACAACCTGCATACACGGAGTATCACCTCGAACTTGGTGAAGTATCCTCTTATCCCCCCGGATACAAGGAGAATGCCGGTATCTTCTGCCACAACAATCCCTGGGTATCCATCGCAGAAACTGTTCTGGGCAGAGGTGACAGAGCCTTCGAAATCTACCGTAAGACCTGTCCCGCATACATCGAGGATATCAGCGAGATCCATCGTACCGAGCCTTATGTATACTCCCAGATGGTAGCCGGTAAGGATGCAAAATTCCACGGCGAAGCGAAAAACAGTTGGCTGACCGGTACCGCGGCATGGACTTTCGTAAATATCTCCCAGTACATCCTGGGTGTATATCCCACTCATCAGGGATTGTCCGTAGATCCTTGTATTCCTAAGGGCTTCGGTGATTTCTCCATCACCCGTAAGTTCCGTGAGGGCACCTATCACATTCAGGTGAAGAATCCTCAGAATGTGGAGAAGGGTGTGGTATCCATGACCGTAGATGGCAAGGCTGTTGACGGACACATCATCCCTTACGAAAAGGGCAAGGAAGAGTACAACGTAGTTATTACGATGGGCTAATTCCTTTCAAAACGATTTCTATCCTCCTTAAAACCCCGGCAGTTATGATAACTGTCGGGGTTTTGTATTGGAAATTCCGGTAAACAGCATTCCGATAATGCGTGGCAGGTGAATCTTCTGGCAGATTGCTGCCATAAGAAGTCCCAGCAAAAAAATCAGTCCCAGTGATGTAAGCATAAAATTTCCTCCATTTTCTCGCAGCAGGACGTTTTGGAGTGTTTTATCGGATATTTTGTTTAAAAATATCTGCTGCCAGAGCATCCCCGAAATCACTTGCCGGGATTTCAAAATCTATAATCCCCACTGCATACGGCTGCAGTACATACTGCCCGGATTCAAAGACGAATCCATCTCCCGTAATGCTGAAGGTCGGGCTTGCCGGACCATTGCCGGTACCTGCAATGTCCGCTCCATAGATTTCCTGATAGATAGTATCCATATTTTCCGTACCATCTAACACTACCAGTTTAATACTCTTCTCATAATCAGGGAAGAAGCAGTCATCCGTCGCCTGCATCTCGGCAGCTTTTTTCGTCACCAGTTCCAGTGCTTTGTCACGGAAGCTGTTTCCGAGACTGTCAAAGGTAATTTTTTCTCCTGTCTGCGTATAATAGTTTCTGTAATCCTGTATGTACCAGCCATGCGCTCCCTGATTATATCCCTCATTGCCCCATACCACGCTGATCACCTTGTCATCTGCACGGATCACCTGAAATGAAAGCTCTTCATAGCTTGTCACTCCCGACATCTCGCCCTCATAAACTGTACCGAAATCACTATTGTTGATACTATCCAAAAAAGTTCCCACATACGCGTTCAAATCCTTTTGGATCTTGTCCTGCGCTTCTTCATTACCTTCTATCGTGATCGTCGGCACCTGATAGGTATAGGTGTATTCTCTTTCCGCATTTTCCGGATCACTGCTGCCTTCAAAATCCTCTGTGGTAATCTCCACTTTGCCGGTTGCAGCAGTCTCGGTCTGCGTCTCCTGTTGCGATGCAGTCTCCGCCTCTGCATTTTCCTGCACGCTTTCCTCCATGTTCTCAATTGGGGTGCCGGTCACCTCCGGGATCACCGGAGATTCCAGACTTCCGCATGCAGTGCATGTAAACAATAGTCCTGTAATTAATGCTGCTAATAATTTCTTTTTCATTTTATTTACCTCCCAATATCAATATATATCGTCTCTGCATCATAACTGCATCATATTCGAACAGTGGAATTTAGTCTGACACACTACATTCCAGTGGCTTGTTTGTTATACAGAAAAACAGAGAATTTCGCCATGAATTACTATGATTATAACAGAAATCCATTATTTTTTCTCTAAAATCATTCGATTTCAGGCAGCTTTTAAAGACACGGTGGAATTTACCTGTGCACTGGAATTTAAAATTTCAAGTCAGCGCAAAAATAAAAACGAATGGTCCTCCCAAACCATTCGTTTTTATTTTCGTTTTCAATTTCCCGTCTTATACTTTTTCTCTTTTTATTGTGCCCGCATCTTAGTTCAGATTCAATCTCTGACCCACCTTGATCACATTCCGGTTCGTGATCTGTGCGTTTCTGCGAAGCAGCTCTGCCAGGGTCATATGATTCCTCTGTGCGATCTTGGAAAGCGTATCTCCCGGCTTAATGGTGTAATCACCTTCTGCAAACCATACGCTTTCGGACGGTCTGCGCTCCGTTACTGTTACCAGATAATTACCACCTCGCTTTAACGCAAACATGGACTGTCCGTTAGAAGTTACGGTGAAGGATCCACAGTACTCCAGGCGGCCCTTTTCTGCATTGTAGCGGTACAGATTTGCAGTCTTGCCTGCATTTTCCTTACCTACATTTACATGAATATTCACATTCACGCCAAAGCTGCCGGTATCCTTAATCGCCAGTTGTCTTGTAGGTGCAGATGTCTTAGCAGCTACAACACTTGCAGGAATATTGTTGCTCGTCTGATCCACTGTCAGGTCAATGTTCTGAATCTTAGAGAGATCTTTATTCTTCAGATCCTGACCACTGATACTCATTGCTACACCATTTCCGCTATGGAATGCGACCGTTACGTTGGTACCCTTAATGGTATTCAGTACCTTCTGCGGAACCTGTACCTCACCGGTACATACCACGTTCATGTTAACCGTTGCAATCGCAGGATTCTGTGCAATTTCTGTAACCTTATCCTGTACAGAACTGCTTACTTCATTCCAGTTCACAGTCTCCGGAGTAGAAGAAGTGCCTGCACTGTCAGAGCCATTATCATTGCTATTGTTATTATTATTTTCAGGCTTACTATCATCCTGCTTCGGTTCATCCGGTATTACAGTAATGTCTCCAGAGATTCTTCCGGACATTCTTGCGCCTACACCTTCGGGTACCTCATCGGTCAATTCAAGGAAGCCATTCATATTGACGGTACCGTCTGCATTTCGGGTGATACCACCATCCTTCAGCGCAGATGCTGTATCCAGACTCTTGAACCAGGAAGCAGTTGCCTCCTTACCATTATTATTGACAGACTTACTGCCATCAAAATAGTAATTCGTAGCACCTTTGACATCTGCAGCATTCTGCGTTCCCAACAGCTTAAACTGCTCAGCCACCTTGTTGGATACCTTGTAGGATAAAATACCATCTGCTGCAAATGCTGTATTTACAGCGGTGTTGGTGTAAAATGCTACGTTGTAACTTTCATTATCGAACGTTGTGCTACTGTATACCTTAATATCAGGACAACTGTTAGAGTCAATACCCTTTGCCTTATTCGCAAAAGCAACAGAATTCTTCAGCACATGAGCTCCCGACATACTGTCGCCACCCATTTTGAAACCATTACCATTGCCGGCATTGATCTCTATGCCATTCTCGTCTAAAATATAGCCATTTTTGAATGCCACACAGTTCTGAATCGTTACCACTCCAATGGAACCACTCTGCACTTTAGCGAACAGATCCCATCCATCATCGGCATTGTATGCCGCGATACATCCGTCGAATACGTTGCCCTGACCTACAGTCAGCTTTGCAGCGAATCCATCCGCATCCTCATAACCCTTATCCGCATTCAGGTAGGAACTACAGTTCAAAATTGTGTTATGAGCTGGCCACTGATTAAATTGATCAGTGCCAAGATAACGGCTGATCTGTATACCTGTGTTACCATTTTTATATGCTTTGATCCGATCCAGTATATTATGGTTACCGGATACCTGAATACCTTTCTGGGCATCTGCCGATCCGGTCACATCGAATCCCTGGAAATACCAGTAATCACCTGCCAGTATCATACCTGCGCATTTTCCGCCAAAATCAAATACAGGTCTGGAGCCCGCCTCAGGATCAGCGATCATATAGATCATAGCATCTGCAGTACCATTGATCCCACGTTCTACTTTTACAGTACTGGACAGATTGTAAGTTCCTTCCTTGATCAGGATCTTCTGCCCGGGTGCAGCAATCTTCACTGCTGTGTAGATATCCATAGGAGCATCCTTGGTACCTGCTGCATTCGATTTACCATTCGGACTCACATAAATATTGTTGTTCTCTACTGTCTTATATTCTACAGTGTGGTTAATAGTCACCGGATCATAGGAAGTCATTAACTTAAATTCGCCGGGTTTGTATTCCTTATCCGGGATAAAGTTGATCGTAAATGCGTTTTTTCCATTGTTCAACTTCAGAGCTACCGTTTCCTTGGCCAATGCTTTGAATTCCTTGTTCAGGACTTCTTTTCCGTTCTGATCCTTCACGACCAAAGTACCGTCAGCATTGCCATAGTATACCAGATTATAATCCGCAGAATTGGAGAACGCAGGAGATTCTATCGTATTGATCGGATATACATATTCAATCTCTCTTTCCTCTGCTTTTTCATCATCCGCAGGGGTAATCGTCTTCAGATCAATATTACTTACCGTAATTCTTGCATTTCTGGAAGCGAAGAATCCAACATAAATATTATCTTTATCAATCTGGGTCAAAGAAGTTCTCTCCAGATCATAGTAACGTACTTCTTTGATTACTTTGTTATCCTTATCTAAATATCTCAGATAGTAACCTGTGTTGTTTCTCTGAATCTGCAGGCGGAAGTCAGTCAACGGATTCTCCAGGTTTCCGGTAGGCTCTGCCTTTTTATTCCAGTTACCCACAAGATTATAAGTGCCAGGGCCATTAGTTGCTGCACCGGTCTCCAGTGTTGTGGTCTCACTTACATAACCCGCAGGCATCGTAATGGTTCCATTTTTAATTGCAGCAACATCATCTGCTGTTACACCAAGTCTGGAAATCGCACCCAGACCAAGCTTCATAGATATCTTGTTGGCAGAACTGTCAGTAGTTACGTCCTCGCCATCCCAGTAATACTCAACCTTGGTAGCAATCGCCTGATAAGTATTGTTCCAGAACGCAGTTCCATCACCATTCGAGCCAACTGCATCCGCAGCCATCATACCGAAGCCTTCCTGTCCATTGGAAAGCGTCCAACTGTCTACATGAATATCTGCTGTCAAAGTAAAGTTCTCAGTCTCAGGATCAATTGTCGTATAATAGAAAGTTAGTCCATCCGTAGATCCGGGTACAATCTTACCTTTGCCACCTTCACTGTATACCGTTACCTTACCGTCATTTGCATTTCCGATAACACCATTATTCTTAGAATCCGTACTGGAACCGTATGTGGATTTGCTCCATACTCGCTGTGCCTCAGCCGTTACTGTAACAGTTGCTGTTCCTGGGTTCGTTTTATTTTCACCACGTACAGCTACTACGCTGATCGTATATGTCTTTCCTACAATCAGTCCAGTTAAAAGAGCTGTGGTTTCATCAGCTTTTGCCGTCACTGAGACTTCTTTTTCTCCTTCTGTAGCAGCGGTTACAATATATCCAGTTGCTTCCTTAACCGCTCCCCAGATTACTTCTACGCTGTTGTTGCCCTTGCTGGTCGCACTGCTTATTACAGGAGTTGCTAAAACCAATGCAAAATCAACATCCAATGTATTCTCAGCCGCCTTATTCTCTTCTCCATCACGAGTAGCAACTACGCTGAATACATACTTACCAGAATTCTCCGGTGTAAATGCAACCGTAAAGTCCTTACCATCTTTTGCAACACTCTGTGTCTTAACTACAGTTCCGGCTTCATCTTTCATCGTTATCACAAGTGTATCTGCACCATCATAACCGACAAGACCGGTAACTTTTACTTCAATATCATTTTTGTCAGTAATCTGCTTCGCACTGACCAGTGTCGGCGCTTCTACAGTAGACCAGTCTGCTCTGGCAGGTCTGCTGCCACCTGTTGTGTCAGATACCTTAGCAGAAAGAATTCTAACGCCTCTTCCTGTATTATTCCCATCCTTCGGAGAACATATCTGATACGTTCCTGCTTCCAGCTTGCTATATTTAACTTCTTTTACAGGATTTGTTCCATATACCGTAATAATTCCGGTTGTCTCTCCGTCAGGAATCACTTTTGTTCCATCGCTCTTCAACAAAGCAAAATCCGAAGTATTACTAGAACCGGTACTTGTTATGTTAATCGTTACGCTTGCCTGTCTCTGTACCGCAAAACTCATACATCCGGTTTCTGTTTTTCCCACTTCCGCTGAAAACGTGCTACTATTTCCTCTAGTTACTGTTCCGCTAAAAGTAAAGTAATTATCTGTTCCATACTTTCCTTCCGGTACAGCCGCCTTTTTCTCCAGCTTAGAAACTATTGCATCTGTTGCTGCATCAAATTCGTATTCCTTTGTAACGCTTACCGGTACATCCACTACTTTTGCAGAAAGAATTCTAACACCTCTTCCTGTATTATTCCCATCCTTCGGAGAGCACATCTGGTACGTTCCTGCTTCCAGCTTGCTATATTTAACTTCTTTTACAGGATCCGTTCCATATACAGTGATAATTCCGGTTGTCTCACCGTCGGGGATCACCTTTGTTCCATCACTCTTCAACAAAGCAAAATCCGAAGTATTACTAGAACCGGTACTTGTTATGCTAATCGTTACGCTTGCGGTTCCCTGCACAGTAAAGCTCAGGGTTCCGTTTTCGGCTTTTCCTAATTCTGCTGAGTATGTGTTGCTATTTCCTCTGGTTGCGGTTCCGCTAAGTGTAAAGTAATTATCTGTGCCATACTTTCCTTCCGGTATAGCTGCCTTTTTCTCCAACTTAGAAATTATCGCATCTATTGCTGCCTCAAACACATATATTCCATCTGCGTTTTGTACCACAGGCGCAGAAGCTTCACCCGTCTCTTCTGTTTCTAAGACTTCTGTCTCTTCCGCTTCCGGCATTACAACATCACCGCCGGATACCGTCTCTTCTCCCTGCTCTTCTCCCTGCTCTTCTATGACTGCTTCCACTGGTTCCGTTTCCTGCACCTGCTCCACAACCGTTTCCTCTGCTTGTACAGAGATGGGATTAATTCCCATTCCTGACAGCACCATAGCTCCTGCCAGCAGCAGTGCTATCAGTCGTTTTCTTTCCTTTCTGCCTTTACTACCAAACATTTTCCATACCTCCGTTCACTCCGGTTATAAGCGTATACAATGTAAACGCTTACAACGCTATGTACTATATACTAGCACTGTCTGGTCACAATATCAAATCCATTTTGTGCAGATTGATTATTTTTGGAAGTATTTCATAGATTGTTTGAGCAATTTTTAGTTATTATTTTTTCGCTGGTTACTGATTTTCGTAAAAATGCACAGTTTTTATATTTTGTTTCTATTTTTATAAAGTAAACGCTTTCAATATAAAAAATTTGAATATAGATCAATAAAATAGGTTGTCTTTTCAGACAACCCATAACCATCTCTCTATTTTATTCCACGCCCCGCAACACAACTTTCCCCACATATTTTCGGACGAATTCCGCCATCTGTTCCAGTTCCTCCCGCGAGAAAGCACCGAACAGTTCCGCACCGACCGGCTTAACAGCATTGCTTTCTGCTGTCTGTGTCATCCGGTACAGGCAGTTATCATTCTCCTGATAACTCTGCAAATAATAGGCAGGGCATCCCGCAATCCATTTACCGATTTTCTCAAATTCCGCCACGGTATGAATTCCCTTTACCACGGTAGTTCGGAATTCATACGGAATGCCACTGCTTTTCAGAATGCCGATACTCTCCTCAATGCGAGAGATATCCATATGCGGCAGTCCCGCCGCCTGGGCATAATTATCCCCGGAAGCCTTAATATCCATCGCCACATAATCGATCAGGTGCTCCTGTAACAATTCCCACAATACTCCTGGCATATACCCGTTGGTATCCAGCTTAATGGGATACTCCAGCTCCTTGATCTTTTGCAGGAACTTGCGAAGATCCCGCTGCAGAGTCGGCTCTCCGCCGGTGATACAGACACCCTGGAGGATCCCCTGCCTTTTTTTCAGATAAGCAAGCACTTCCTCCTCCGGAACAGACGGCTGGCATCCAGGATCCAGTACCAGTTCCCCATTGTGGCAAAACGGACAGCGAAAATTGCAGCCTCCTGTAAAAACAGTGGCTGCAATATGTTCCGGATAATCTAATAAAGTTGTCTTGTTAAAACCATGTATTTCCATACAGCATTCCCTTCGTCCCCATAGGGACTGTATGACTCTTTCTTACGTCCTCGATATCGTAGAATCCCGGATCACCAGTTCTCCGTCGAATACACAGTGCTGGTGTTTCGCTTTTTTCCCGATAATGTCAAACAGAATCCGGGCGGTCTCTCTCGCCATGCTGTCTACCGGCTGTTTTAAAGTCGTCAATGACGGGATAACATATTTCCCGATTTCCACACCATCAAAGCCTGTCAGGGAAATATCTTCCGGTACCCTGTATCCGGCATCAGACAATGCTTTTCCAGCACCGATTGCCAGCATATCGGAGATTGCGAAGATCGCCGTGCACGGAATCTGCTTCTCCAGGAATTCCTTCGTCACCATGTAGCCATTCTCCAGGGAGTAATCCTCAAGGTCACTCCTCATGGGCAGGATCAGTTCTTCCCTTACTTCTATTCCGTTATCCTTCAACGCCTTTTTATAGCCTTCCAAACGCAACTTACCGATGGAAGCATCCGTTTTGCGGGCACAGACGATCGCAATATCCTTATGCCCATTCTTACACAGATAGTCCACCATCTTGTAACTTTCTTTGGTATCATCCACGGTCACGGAAGAATAGGTATTACGACTGAATCCCTTTGGCAGCATTCCGGTAGTGCTCAAGATAAACGGTACATGAAGCTGTGCCAGTTTTTCCTCGCTGTGAACCAGATAACCACCGAGAAAAATAATGCCCCGAAGCCTTTTTTCCTTTACAAGCTTCAGCGCCACCTCCACTTCATCATCGTCATAATCGACATGCTGCAAAACCATGGAGTAGGACTTTTCCTTGATCTCTTCTTCCAATACCTTGATCATCTGGCTGAAGAAAGAGTTATTAATACCTTTGACCAGTACTGCAATTGCCTTGGCATCCTGACGCTTCAGGTTTCTGGCACTGTTGTTGGGTACGTAGTTATTCTCTTTGATCACCCGCATGATCGTTTCCTTGGTCTCAGGATTGATGTCCGGGTGGTTATTTATGGCACGGGATACCGTGCTGACGCCGACACCGCAGATTCTGGCAATGTCTCTGATCGTGATTTCCTCCATGGAATGCAAACCTTTCTAAGCCTACAGACTTATCTGCCGTACAGCTTTGTCATGCTGCGGATCCGCCCTGCAAGCTCCTTTGTAAAATCTCCGTTCCCCATTCTCCACATCCAGTTGGTGCCAAGTGTGGAAGGAATGTTGATGCGGGCCTCCGATCCCAAACCGAGATAATCCTGCATGGGAATGATCGCCATATCCGCTACGCTGGACATTGCGGCACGCACGAATTCCCAGGGAATCTGCTCTCTGGGAATCGGCTCTCCGTCCGCATTTTTCAGACGCAGATAGTCGTCACAGAGCTTTTTGTCAGCTCCCTTCAAGGTGTCATACCACCCCATCACAGTATCATTATCATGAGTTCCTGTATATACTACGCAATTATGTGTATAATTATGCGGCAAATAATCACTTTCCTCACGGGAATCAAAAGCAAATTGCAAAATTTTCATACCTGGATAACCGGATTTCTTCACTAATTCTATCACAGATGGTGTTAAAAAGCCAAGGTCTTCTGCAATAACTTCTTTTTCTCCCAATTTTTCCTTCATGGCACGGAAAATATCGTATCCCGGACCCTGTTCCCAGTGACCGTGCTCCGCAGTGGGTTCCCCATAGGGAATCGCATAATAAGCATCGAATCCACGGAAATGATCGATACGTACCACATCATAGCGCTCAAAGCAGGCTGCCAGCCGCTGCATCCACCAGGCATAACCGGTCTCTTTGTGATGTTCCCAGTTATACAGAGGATTGCCCCACAGCTGTCCGGTGGCAGAAAATGCATCGGGAGGGCATCCCGCTACTGCTACCGGCTCACAATCCTCGTCAAACTGGAACAGCTCCGGGTTCGCCCAGGCATCTGAGCTGTCAAATGCCACATAAATGGGAATATCCCCGATAATCTTGATGCCGTTATCGTTGGCATAGGTCTTTAGTTTCTCCCACTGTACCTGGAACAGATACTGCTGGAACTGGTAAAAAGCGATCTCTCTCGCATATTTTCTGCGATATTTGTCCATAGCCGCAGGAGTTCTCAGTTTGATATCATCCTCCCAGGCTGCCCAACAGATACCACGGAAGCCGTCCTTGACTGCCATATATAATGCATAATCCTCCAGCCAGTATGCATTCTTCTGTACAAACTCCTGAAATCTTGCATCTTCTTCAATATGACTATTATCAAACGCTTCTTTTAGCAGGCGGAAGCGACTCTTGTAGATTTTACCGTAGTCCACGGAATGAATGTCGGTACCGAAATCATAAGCATTGCACTGCTCAGCGGTCACATAGCCTCTCGCCACCAGATCCTCAGGATCGATGAAATAAGGATTCCCTGCAAAGGTGGAGAAGGACTGGTAAGGAGAATCTCCATAGCTGGTCGGACCTAACGGCAGAATCTGCCAGTATGCCTGACCGGCTTCTTTTAATCTGTCAATAAATTTGTATGCTTCTTTGGAAAAGCAGCCGATTCCGTATTTGGAAGGCAGACTGCTCACCGGCAGCAGGATTCCACTTTTTCTCATAACATAAATCTCCCGTTGTAACTTTTTCGTTTAACCCTTAACTGCTCCGGCTACCACGCCTTCGATGATGTACTTCTGACAGGTCAGATAGAAGACGATGATAGGGATAACAGACAATACCAACAGTGCCATCATGGCACCCAGATCCTTTGCACCGTAAGAGCCTACCAGGTATTGTACTACAACCGGGATGGTTTTGTAATTAGTACTCAGACCGATTACCAGATAGGGCAGCAAATAGTCGTTCCAGATCCACATAGCGTTCAGAATCGCTACTGTGATAGCAGTCGGCTTCAGGATCGGCATTACGACGCCGAAGAAAGTCTGCAGCGGATTACAGCCGTCGATCATGGCTGCCTCTTCGATGTCTAACGGAATAGATTTGATAAATCCGCAGAACATAAATACGGACAGACCAGATCCGAAGCCCAGATACAGAAGCACCATTCCGGGAGGGTTATTTAAGTGAGTCATATTCGCCAGCTTAGACATCGTGAACATAACCATCTGGAAAGGTACGATCATGGAAAATACAAACATATAATACAATACGTTGGTCACACCGGTTTTTACTCTGGTCAGGTAATAAGCGGTCATGGAAGTAAACAGAATGATCGCTGCCACAGAAAATACCGTGATAAAAGCAGACCATCCGAAGGCTGTGAAGAAACCTGTTTTTTCAATACCGTTCACATAGTTGGTAAGCCCTGCAAAAGTCTCTGCGGTAGGCAGTGCGAAAGGATTGTTACTGATGAACAGTTTTCCTTTAAAGGAGTTGATCAGCACGAAGAAAATAGGGGTCAAAAATGCAACTACCAGCACACACAGGATACAAAAAATGATTACATTGGAAGTTTTTTTCTTAGTCATTATTGCTCTACCTCCTTACGTCTGGTAAGTACCAGCTGTCCCAGGGCAATGACTGCCACTACAATGAAGAACAGTACTGCTTTGGCCTGACCAACACCTTCAAATCCGCTTCTGCCATAGAAGGTATTGTAGATATCCAGAGCCAGCATAGCTGTCTTTTTGCTGGGTGCTCCAGCCGTCAATGCAAGGTTCTGGTCGAACAGCTTAAAGCTGTTGGACACGGTGAGGAACAAACATATGGTAATAGATGGCATAACCATCGGAATTTTCACTTTGAATAATGTCTGTAACGAAGTAGCTCCATCGATCTCTGCTGCTTCGATCAGATCCGTAGGTACATTCTGCAGTCCGGCTACATAAATGATCATCATATAACCGATCATCTGCCAGTTCATCAGAATGATCAGACCCCAGAATCCATAGGTCGGATTCGCCACCAGTGTTGTCTCGTATTTTAACAATACTGCGTTGATCATCTGCTGCCAGATATATCCCAAAATGATACCGCCGATCAGGTTCGGCATGAAAAATACTGTACGGAACAGGTTGGTTCCTTTGATCTTTCTCGTCAATGCCAGTGCCAAAATGAAGGCAAACACATTAATGGTGACAATGGACACTACGGAGAATTTTAGAGTAAATCCAAATGCGTTGACAAAATCTTTGTCCGCAAAAATTTTAATGTAATTACCTAAGCCTACAAATTGCGCGTTTGTAATTGTCTTAAATTTGCAAAAGGACAGATATACGCCCATGACAAACGGTATGATAAAAGCAAAGGAAAACGCGATCAGGGTAGGCAGTACAAAAATGGGAAAATATCTTTTTAATGTCTTTTGCATAAGCCTGTCTCCTTTTTTACAAACACAGGGGCCGTGGTACCACCACCGCCCCCTGTGTCTGAAGTTATATAAGATGGATTAAGTTATTGTCTTTTTGTCGATGGAGCTTAGTTAGCTGCGGTTGCGGCCTTTTCAGCTGCCCATCTCTCAACTACGGTTGTCTTTACAGTATCCCAGTCGATGGAACCGGAAGCATACTCCAGAAGAGCTGCACCGAAGTCATCCTTGAACTGCTGGCTGGGGAAGGAAGTGAAGTTCCATGCTACAGATGTCTTGGAGCTATCTGCCATGTAACGAAGAACTTCCTGTGCCAGAGGATCGGTGGGCTTTTCGTCATCGCTAAAGGTATCGAAAGGAGCGATGAATCCAAGGTCGTTGGTTACTGCTGCCTTACCGGTCTCAGAAGAGAACAGCCATTCAACGAATGCGATAGATGCTGCCTGATCCTCAGCAGAAGCTTCCTTGTTGATGCAGAAGAAGTTCTCAGTACCGGTGCACAGTCCCTGATTCTCTTCACCTTCAACTCCGGTATAGATAGGAAGGAACTTAACATCCTCAGCCTTAACGGTGTTACCTTCTACGCCATTGATCTGGCTCCAACCCCAGTTACCGTTCTGTACCATTGCTGCCTGACCCAGAGCGAACTCAGCCATGGAGTCGTCTACAGACTTGCTTCCCAGCAGGCCGGGTGCTGTGCAGGAGTTGTTGATGTACAGATCGAAAATGTTCTTGAAGTTATCGGAGTAAGTGAACTCCAGGTTATCGGTATCGGTGATACCCTTGTCCTTGAACTCGTAGTATACAGGGATGTTAGCCAGATGAGTCTGCCATCTCCAGTCTTCACCGGGAGTCAGGGATGTGGAAGCGAATACGCCTTCAATGCCCAGCTCATCTTTCTTAGCCTGCATATCTTCTACAACCTCTTTTAACTTAGCGAAGTTGTTGATCTCATCCATGCTTGCTGCCTTAGCACCATCCAGTGCGAAGTACTTCTGCATGATAGCGTCGTTGTAAATGATACCGTAACCCTCTACTACGTAAGGGATTCCGTATACACCACCGTCTTCGCCGGTGATTGCCAGGCTCTTATCCATTAACCAGCTGTACAGGTCTGTATCCTTTAAGTCTGCACAGTAATCTTTCCAGTTCTGATAACCGATAGGTCCGTTGATCTGGAACAGGGTAGGTGCTTCCTTGTTAGCGATCTCAGACATCAGGGTCTGCTCATAAGTACCACTTGCTGCGGTTACAACCTTTACAGGAACACCGGTCTCCTCGGTATATTCCTTAGCCAGCTTCTGCCATACTTCGTCAACTTCAGGTTTGAAGTTCAGGTAGTATACAGATCCGTCTGCAGCTGCTGTCGTTTCAGCAACAGCTTCGGTGGTTGCTGCATCTGTCTTGCTGTCGGTAGCAGGGGTGGTAGCTGCTGCATCACCGGAGTTTCCACAACCGGTCAGCATGGAAGCTGCCATTACTGCACAAAGTAATACGCTTGCCAGTTTCTTCTTCATAATCTTACCTCTCCTTTTTGTTTGGACGGGTGACTTCATAATTTTTGTATGTCCCCGTTACTGTTTCGGAATCGGTATCGGTATTGTTACCGGTAACGTTTCCATTGCTGTAATTAGAAGATAGCACATTCACGAATCGGTTGCAAGAGATTTCCTGAAATTTATCGGAAGTTTGTATATTGTCGTCAAATCTGCGATATTGTTTTTGTGCATTTTCACCACAGAATGAAGTGTACAAAATGTTTATGGATAATTTTAATTGTTCTGTGACTTGAGAGTTAGTGAAGAAGCCACGAACGCCCGCGGCGAACGGAACATCACGCCTTGATGT
>ERZ1023666.509-NODE-509-length-16018-cov-18.168327_pt1 | contig 16018 bp, 10 predicted proteins | sample MGYA00380341_ERZ1023666 | MGnify/ENA primary metagenome ERZ1023666 (study PRJEB33179, sample SAMN07448983) | human gut metagenome | biome: Human-gut; feature: Human associated habitat; material: Faeces | host: Homo sapiens | place: India: Bhopal | collected...
TTGGCTGGCAGCCTAAGGCCGCGTAGCCATATACTCAAATTTTAACGAACTATTGCAATGAGAAACGAGCAGAAAATAGTTGCATTTTGATTGTAGAGTCTTTAATTGGTGCTATTTTGTTTGGAAATAGATGTAAAACGCAATAACATGGATAATTATTTCCGTAATATTTCTTGATTATCCAAGAATGTTGTTACCTTTGTAGAACAAGAAAATAGATGAATGGCATGGTAAAGAAAGACATCAATCGAATAAAGATAGTATTGGTTGAAAACAAAAGGACGGCTAAATGGCTGGCAGATGAATTGGGTAAGGACCCGGCTACTGTGAGCAAGTGGTGTACCAACAGTTCGCAGCCGAGCCTTGAGACACTTGTGCAAGTGGCAGAGGCACTCGATGTTGATGTGCGCTCGCTCATCGTGCAGACGAAGAAAAGCCGGATTGAGATAGAAGCGGAAAAACTTCTTAATATTTCGTCAAATGCATCGGTCTAACAAAAATACTGCAATGGAATACCATATAAATGATAAGATAGAATGGACCGTGATATTTGTCAGGGAATTTGGCAAGCGTCATGGTCTGACATTGAAGCAGGCTTTCAACTATCTAATGCGCTATAAAGGCATTAGTTTTGTTGAACGCCATTACGACTATATGCACACTCAATCTTTTGCATCGGCTGTAGACGCCATGACGGAATATTGCCATAAATAGGGAGGAGGTATCGCATGAGGCTTTATCACGGGACAAGTCAAAGTTTTGACTCTATCGATCTAATGAAGTCAAAACCGAATAAGGATTTTGGACGAGGCTTTTATCTTTCAGCCGATTTTGAACAAGCTTTAAGTATGGCACAAATCAAAACGGAACAGTTGCAAGAGGGAGAACCTATAGTTATGGAATATGAGGTTGATGAGAACGAAATGCAAAAACTGCAAATTCTACGATTTGAAGAATACAGCGAAAAATGGGTCTTTTGTACTATAAATATCATATAGAATAGCTCTTCTTTTGCTTTTAGTTTTAAACTGTAAGCATTTTGAGGTACCCTCTGCTTTTAGGGCACTTTTTCAAGTTTACTCATATAAGTAATAAGTATAAACTCTAACAATGACTCTTAACGAAGGTAAAACATATAAGTTTAGATATTTGGCTGATGTATATTCCAAATCGGAAGTGCGTTATCTCAAAGTATGTCTTGCTGATGATCCAGACTCAGCTGATTACATAGTTCGTCCCCTTGCTTCACAGTTAAAGCATGGTCCGACATATTCTCTATACTGCAAAGTACTCAGTATAGATGATAATGGCTTTGTTCACTTGGCACAAGATGAGATGGCGTTCTACAAGGAAATGTACAAACCAGACCAGGCTTATTCCTTTGTTATCTTAGAAGAAATTTATCCAACACCTGCAGGAGTTCGCCGTGTCATTCTGGAATGTCAGGAAACGAAACTTACTCATACTTACACTTGCTTTGATGGCATGTCTTTGCCTGTTGGCAGTGTGGTAAAGTATTTTATAAAACTACTTGATAAGAATGGTCATGTAGCTATTCACTTTATCAAGAAAGATGAAGAATTATCTGAATTTCTTCCTGAGAATGTCTTCAAGTCTATTGGGCATGAAGACCTGAAAGAACATTTCTTCGATAATATTGAAGAATGGACTAATATTCATAAAGCCATTAACGCTAAGGTAAATGAGATGAAAGTCAAACTTACCTTGAATAATCGTCTATGGATCTTTGACTATGTAAGAGTTCTTATCCTTGTGACCATTTTGCCAGATGCAGCATCATTGGAAGATGTTGAGAAATGCTGTATCTTAATCAAGGATATTGAATCTTGGATATTGAATGAATCTGGCTTACTGTACAGATTCAACGAACAAAACAGAGAAGAAACTCGCAGAAAGAGTGAGACCATGATCAGCAAGTTTGATAACACTCTTGAAGCCATATCCATCATCAAAAACAACAAGCAGGTTGAGTTCGTTCAGAATATAGTCGACAAATCGTCACAAGGCATTCAATGCGAATATAAAACTATCAGTATTCTCTTGAGAATCATCGGATTGAACAGAGAGATTATTCAAAATAACATCTCTGCTTTCTCACAGCTGATAGAGTTTAATTCTAGTGATTTCGGTGATGATGACATTGCTGAGCGTATTGTCAATGTCCTTGCAAACTATATCTCAAGAGAAAGGAAACTCTTGAGTCGGGAGTTGTATCTGGGCAGGAAGAAGGAGATTGATAAGAAGGTCCTTTCAGACTTGATCATTGGTATCGGAACATTATTCAACTTCTGTAATTCAAAAGAATTGGGCAAAGACAATGACCTGTCACTCAATCAAGATAAGCTGTTTCTTGCTCTATGTAAATATGTTGGCTATTTGTGCAGCAAAGAGAAGGCTCTGCAATTAGTCAATAGGTCGCTGTTGTTCTTGACAGGAAAAGGTGCTGATGGTGCCATTGATGGAAATATCCTGCGAAGTGTTTCAGAAGATCCTAATGCATTGGCAGACAATATTTTATCCATTGAAAATGTCGGCAGTCGTTCTGTAGCAGAAAGATATAAGGATAATCTTCATATTAACTATGTCAATGATAACATCGTTATCTATAGAGGCAATCGCTTGCAAGGTAAAGATAATATAGATCTTTCTACTTGTGTCTTTACTTTGCCAGAAGTTTCTCTGCAGTTACATGATTTGTCTGCCTTAGAGGATTGGGATTCTTCTGATGATCTCCTTTACTATCGTGACAAGTGGAAGGAATATCTTGATGCTGAAATCTTTCACATGGATGTAGAAGAGACATCTGATTATGCTCATATTAAAGTAAAACCCGTAAAGACAGCAAAATCAAACTTGATCTTTTGCACCAGAACCGATACTGACATCAAGTGTGACGGTGTAATCCATTACAGTGGTTATTGCCCTAACTTCCTATGCTCAGATCTTACTAAGATATTTAGAAGCAACATGGAGTTCTTGGCTAAAATTGACCAACGTGAAGATGGCAAGATCAACTTCAATATCACCAGGAATATCAGGGACTTCTCTAATAAACTGGCAGAGAACCAGGAATCTGAGTGTATTGGCATGTGCTTGTCAATACAAGGAAAGCGTGCATTCTTTATAACAACGAATGGAATCACCTGTTCTAGCTATCTGCAATATGAATATGAAGTCAGGGAAGGTGATATGTTTGCACTGAATGTCGATGCATCTGTCGATCCAAAGTTTTTCCCAGTCGCTTCATTGGTCCGTGAGTTGCCAAAGACACATAATAGAGAGGCATTGCTTACAAACCAGTTAGACTTGTTGAGCAAGGATAACAAAGTTGTTTTTTATGGTAGTGAAGATAAAAAGGAGCAGTCAGAACAGTTGCCTAACATTCACCTGATTCTTGATGGTCTTTTCCATATTTACGAGGACAAGGTAACAAGGTATAATCTATACCAGATTGCAAGACTTGTGTGTCTCGTGGAGAACAGATCTTTAGCCAATTACTATGCTTCCTGCATCCAGTATATGGAGATGATGGAGTGTTTTGAGAGAAACATTCCTGTTGAGTATTCTTTTGAAGAGGTGCAGCTGCATTCAAGTCAGTTCGAGAAATATCCATCTTTACAGAACCATAAGCGTATGCATGATCTGCTCTGTAATTTTGGTGCAGAGAATGATATAGATGCACTGTATGCTTTATCAACCAATAAAGAATTGCCAGATCGCGTGAATAGATTCGCACGTCTCTCACTTGCCTATGCTCTTATCGAAAGTGTTACTGATGATGAGGAGATTACAGGTAAGATCAAGAATTTAGCAATCTCTGAGATAGGTAATGATTCAGATGACGAAGTGATTACCAACGAAAACGAGGTTGATGACGAAGATGATGAAGCTTTGTCTATAGATGAGAAAACAGCAGAAAAAGAGGAATCTCATGATGATGGAGTAGAAAAAGTCCAGGTGGATGATACTCCAGAAGAGGACATCATGGATATGGTTGAAACTCAAGAAAGAACAGAGGAGAAACCAGAGGCAGTTGAGCTTGTAGAGCCTGATTCAAAGAAATTATGCTTCTTTGAAAATGGATCATATATCATTAGTATTTCCCCTGACGTTGATGGAATTACTCACCAGGTATCATATACGGAGAAATCTATCCAGATGTTTGTTCTCCAATGTTATGGTAATGGCAATATCAATAAGATACCTGTTAAGAACCTCTCAAATTTGAGAGAGGAATATGAATATAGGAATGGCGTCTATCGTGAGACAACACTCGAGCGTTGCTTGATTGTTGGTCCTAATGACTACGTCTTAGCATTATATACAAGCAATAATAAGGATTATTGTCGCTTGGCATCAGTTGCCTCTGTGGTTGTCCACTCCTCACTTGGACTCAGGGGTACTCCAGTTGTTTGTAGCAATGATATTCAAAAAATTTCTTGGTATGCTTTGAGTGCGGCTAAGTCTGCAAATTTATCAGCTATGATTCGCGAAGCAAGTACCGGCTCTGGTGTTCAGATGGATGATGACAATTATTCAAATGAATTGTTATGGATCAAACAGAATATTCTAAATGAGTCTGTTAACCATGTAGAAACAGCTCCACAGCAAGTTGAGTTAAATGATAATGAAGTCATCAGACTCTTAGATGCAGGTGAGCACAAGCTGCTCTTAGAGATATTTGATCAATTTACCAAAGTTGGTAGAACAGTACCTAAGGGACAGGCTCTTGCGAGAGAAGCACTTTCTGCAGTAAAAGACCCAGAGTCTTTCTGGAAGTTGATAGATTTACTATTGGAATGTAATATCAACGTATATCGCAAGCCGATAACGGATGTCATCGATGATAGTTCCCTTCTTCAGTCGTTCAAGCCTGATACAAAGATGTTGGATCGTCTCGTCAATTCCGTTTTCAACTATGATGACAAGTATAATCATAGTCTGGCTTTTGTCTATCATTATCGTGATAGTCTGAGTGACAAGGCAAAAGATTTCATCTATAACACTTGTTCTGTTCTTGGAGTATATCAAAATCATTATGTTCTTACGTCAAGCAATGGTCTTTCTACTTTGCTCCCGAAGAACTGCGCCAATAGAGAATATCATGTTGGACATTCATTGAGAGTGCATATTGTGCATGCAGATGCTCAGCATCACACTCTGTTTGTTTCCGAGAAGCCAAACTCGGATATTCAGACAGTGATGTCACTGCCACTTTTGATATTGAATGAAGAAATAGAAGTACGTTTCTCAAATATCGGTAAGATTGTTCCAAGTGCAATCAAATGCTTCAGTCGAACACAAATCCAGATAAATCATTATCCTGATGGATTCGACTATAAGAAGAAGTATAGAGGTAAGGTAATAAAGAGAATAGATTATTTCACATACGAAGTTCAACTTTTAAGTCCTATAGAGTAAATGCTATCATCGACTGACATATTCAGCAAGTTCTGCAAGCATGTAGATGAAACTATATTTTCTGAGGAAAATGTGGGTTCATATGTTGCGTTCGTTGTAGATCAGTCCTTCATTGCTGAGTTCTGTAATGTTCACAGCATCAGAGAGAGGGATTTGATGAACAGTGTCCGCAGCAATCTTTATCGACGTGATTTGCGATCAATTAAAGGTATCTTGGCAATTCAGTTGTATGCTGCTTCAAAACGTGCGAATAGTGACGGCGTTACAGAAAAGAATTATCGTGAGCGTCTGTCACATGTACTGGATTGGGATATTAGTGATCTGCAGTCATGGATGAAAGATTACCAGGAAAGTTCTTGGGAAAGCTTATACAAATGGTGCGACTCACATTTCTTCTATATAACGAAATGTGAGAGAAAGTCTTATGCAGGCAAGTATGTTCAATATCCTGTTAAGCAAGCACTCCGTGTCTTCACAGATGAAGACCTCAAATATATTGCAGCCTGCTTCGTTGACAGAAATCTGCAACCTGGAGAAGACATACAGGAACGTGACTTCATGAAGATTGTTGGTTCCAGTTCCCTTCTTTCATACATAGTAACGAATCATGGCCGTGATGTCATAGAGAACTCTTTAAGTTCGGATGACTATAGATCACAGATATTTAATTTCTATCTGAGATGGAACGGTGAGTTTAAGCGTAGAAATAGCAGGAAAACGCAGTCTGCTTCGACTGATATAAACAGCTATGCACTCTATTTAAGGGACGACTATACAAGTATAGACATCCGAAAGAGCTCTCTTGAACTGGTTCAGTCTGTTGCTGTCCGCAACGACTTGCATATCCTCTTGAAGGCATACTATGTGTTCAAGCGTTCCGGAATGATTCTTTTCAAGAAGGATGACATCTATGATAACATGTGGCAGGAGACCCGATTCCTTGAAGAAGGAGAGGAAGGTATCGCCATCTGTATTACTGGTGAATGTACTCATCAGATCATTCGAAGCAGTCATCATCTACTTCTGGAAAAAGGCAAGATTCGAATTTATCAGATCAAGGAGTCCTTTTCTACCAGAGACCTTTATACTCTAAGGCGCTTCTATCGCTTGGAGGGTGGCTTGAAGGTCGGAAGGCACATCTATCTTCAGGGAGGATGTCCAATCCTAAAGCTTGAGCACACCTCAGAGGTTTGGATAGATGGAGAACTCGTCAAAGATAAAAAGCTCGAATACACATTGAATCATCTGTCTAAGGGAATCCATACGATCAAGATTCCACATTTCAAGAAGATAGAGATTGAAGTACAGGCTTCTAATCTCAAGTCACATGACTGGCTGGCAGATAGTAACAAATGGTATTATGACAAGAAGGACGCTGTCTGGGAATCAGGACAATACGAAAAAGGTAATGTAGGTCTTGACTTTGCTCAGATTCCGCAAACAGGCTCATCACTTTCTACTCCTGTACTGAGAAGATGGTCAGAAAGACTCTTTACAGGAAAAGCGAATAGTAACGAAACTAATATAGGAATAAAAATAATAAAATAAAGCTATGAATTCATTCGATTATAATAATAACAAGATTGTTGGCTATGTCGACATACTGCCTAACGGTAATGCCAACATAGACGTTGTAGGCTATTGTGATTTTCAAAGTGAATTTCATAAACTCAGTGAAGCTGAAGCCTTGGAACTATTTCCTCCAAAAGGTCGTGTCTTTGCTCATAATTTTGCAAACAGACATTATGACCTTAGAGGAATGTTGGCATGTCTTAGCGTAAAACCGAACGAGAAGGAAGGTGAATATCTTGATAGTTTCATCTGGGATAAGTCAGAGGATGTATATGAGTTCTGCTACAAGATCTCATCAATTCGTGGCGTTATCAACGAAGATGGTGAAAACAATTACAATGTATTTGTTGATAATGATCTCATCGAATCTCCTATAGAGAAATTTGTTTCTTTTGAGAAAAGAATCTATCATATCAAAAAGGAAAGTCAGGAGCGCATTGTATCATATTGGGATGAAAGTAGCCTTCACATCATCCAGGCGCAGGGCAAGAAGTTTATTACAGGATATTCTCTTCCTGCTTATGATGGTGCTATCGATATAACTACCGATGATCAGCTCATAGACTGGTATATCAATAAGATCCTCAAGAAGAAATGGTCTGAGATTCTGAAAGAGCAAAGTTTTAAGCAGATTGAGGCTTATCTTCAGGATATTCTTCTGTCCTTGAAGAGTCTTCCTGCGTCCGTCATGGAAAGCCGAATGAAGAGACTCAATCACATCAATCTCAATTTTGTACTTACCCTTGATGAATTGAAATCCATCTCGGACTCACCTTGGTTGTCTAATGCCATTGACAAGTCCATTGCAAGATACAAGAAAGAGTATCTTGATAATATACTGACTGATAACGCAGAAGAGCTTAACCGTATTCAAGAGGAGCATCGTTTACAGTTGGAGATAGCAAAGCAGGAATTAGAATCTCAGCTGTCCGAGGAAAAGAAAAACTGTGAAGAGAATATTTCTCTGTTAAAGAAACAAGAACAAGACGTTGCTGCTAACATAGACAACAAGAAACTTGATCTCGAAATTCTGGAAGAAGATATTGAAAATAAGAAAACAGAAATCACTGCTTTGAATGAGAAACTTACCGTGATGGAAGGTCGCAAGGCTTCTATCGTGGAGGATTTCTCTATTATCAAAGACGTATTGTCTCTCAGTGGTGCGCCAAAAGTATCGACACAGGTAACTGAAGTACCATCATTTTCTCTGGATTATATTGAGAATGCAGATACTGAATCCATGATGTATCAGGCATACAAGAAGTCATTGGAGAATAATTTCAAGGAGAATAACATACCTCACAGCAATGCTTCAACTGTTGGTGATCAGATAGCAGCCTATGGCATCTTGCTTGTCCCTGATGTTGCTATTGCTAAAGCTATTGTTTCAGCTTCCCAGAGATGCTATTACATGACGGAATATGTTAATGCTAACTGGAAGTCGTTTGATGACTTGTGGAATGAAGGCTTAGGTTATATAACTGAGCAATGTGGTCAGAATAAGGATGTCATGTATTTCATTATTCTGCAGAACATCAATCTTACTTATTTGCCTAACTATATGCAGCCAATTATTGACTTGCAGAATGGCACGATAGAGAAACTGCCGAAAAATGGAATTACGTTCCCTGAAAACCTCCGTATTCTATGCACTGTGACAGAAGATGAGGTTATTCCTCTGAGTGCAAAATGCCTGAAACACATGGGATGCATAGACCCTACAGTCTCCAACATGAAGTATTATGGCAAATTTTCAGCAGCCATTGATGTAAAATGTGGTTTCCTGAGTCCAGCCTTGCTCTCAGAAGCAAGAAAAAACACTAAGAATGTACCAAACTTCTACAAAGAATACTTATATGAATAGATTCTCGAACATACAGCAGCTACAAGGTCTTCTTCATATTTGGTTAAGCAAATATGATTCAAGGAGTCTTGCTGTAATAAAGGATAGTTGCGATAGTTTGAACGAAAGTTACGGACTGAAACTTTCCAATCCTATATGGAGTCTGTTCTGGCCATTAGTATTTAATGGTCTGGTGGATCATGTAGGCAAGGGATATTATGCATTGACAGAGCCTATTATTATAGATTGTGGCTCTCATAGTTTCAGTATAAACGTCAAGCCTGCAGGTTATAAAAACACGCCATTAACTGGTATTTATATTTTAACGGGCAAGGCTATTCCCGGACAGATGAGAACAATCCATATGGATGCGTTGTCTGTTCTGAAACAGATGCCATCATTTGCAGAAATTGTAGATAAGTTCCCTAAGACTTTACAAGATGAGTCAAATCTTGAATACTATAATTACAAGACAAAGAGAGGAATAGCCAAAATCGAAAAAGATGGTCTTACCAGGTACTTTTCATTGCCAGAGAAGTTGTATATCAAAGAACTTCCGGCAAGAGAAATCAATCCAGAGGCATTTGCAATAGCCTATTGTTTAAGCAGACAGGTCAATGACGAGTATAATGGAAGGTATGATTCAAATACTCAAGAGTTGTCGTTACCTACATTTGCCTTGCCATTTGCGATATATAGAGCACTCATGTTGGAAACGATGAAAAGCGGGCTGTTACCTGAGGTTTATGGTTCAGATTATGTGTTCAGGTCTGTATCTCCAAAGACCGTAAAAGAGTTAAATAGAATATTCAGCAATTCAATTAATATACGATGAATAATCCAATAAAGTTATTCAATGAGATTTTCGATGCGTATCTCAAGTACATCAATAGCGGTTTGCCTTTCTTTAGAGATGAGTACAACCAGGAACGAGATGCATTGATTAAAGAGGGTGGGACTATATCTCAACCTCCAATCATTGAAATAGTTCCTAAATATCATGAGAAAGCCACGTTGCAGGAATTCTGTAAGAACGAGGGCGTCTCTGAAGAGCTCAATGATTTTGTGAATACGGGCTTGTTTACTAATAATGCGCAACAGAAAAGACGATTATATGATCATCAGTATGCAGCTTTGAAGTCAGCTCATATTGACAGAAAACATATCGTTGTTACTACAGGAACAGGTTCTGGTAAAACAGAGTGTTTCCTCCTTCCTGTATTTGCTGATCTCGTAAAGGAATCTGCCTCATGGAGTAAAGACAGATCCAGAGCTATGAGGACTATGATTTTATATCCGTTGAATGCTCTGGCAGAAGACCAGATGATACGTCTTCGTAAGGCATTAAATTGCCACCGTGACAACAATACTGGTTCTTTGGATTGGTTGGATGCTCATAGAAATGGTCATCGTTTCTATTTCGGTCGATATACAGGAGCTACACCTGTTAGCGGCACAAAGGATAAAGCTAAGTCGAAGCTGTTGGAAGAAAAGAGGCAGCATATTGCAGACTGGAATGCTGCAAAGGATGCTGCATTGGAAACAGGAAACAAAGAACTTCTTTTTCATGTCCCTTGTATGGAGAGCGATTCTGCAGAAATGTGGGATAGATTTTCTATGCAGGATAATGCTCCTGACATACTGATAACCAATTACAGTATGCTTAATGTCATGCTCATGAGAAAGCAGGAGTCAAAGATCTTTGATGACACGAGAAAATGGCTTGCAGAAGATCCTTCTCATGTATTCCATCTCGTTGTGGATGAATTACATACCTATCGTGGTACTTCGGGAACAGAGGTGGCTTATCTACTTCGTGTCTTATTGGATCGTCTGGGCTTGGAGCCAAATTCTAAGCAGGTTCAATTCTTAGCTACCAGTGCTTCTCTTGAGCAGAATCAGCAGTCAATAGATTTCTTGGCTGAGTTCTTTGGCATTGATAAAGCCGCATTTAAGGATAGATTTACCATTCTTTCTAATCCTCCACAGCCATCAGTTGACAAACCTACAGTTTCAATACCTGAGAGTGCATTAGTTGACTACATAGAGAACACTGATTCTGAAAATGCTGAGACAACGCTTTTCGGTACGCTCAGATGTAGCAGTTACAAAGAGGTCTCTGAGAAATATGCGCTCCTGGAGTGGCTCAAATATGCCCTGAGTACCCCAAAAGGTATCATTGCAAAGGATGTCAATAAGATCGCACAGTCACTTGATATAAACAAGGATACATCTCTTGAAGTTGTCGCTTCGCTTATCAAGATCATCTGTCAAAGCACTGATGGAAAGAACTTTATTGCTCCTTTGAGAGCTCACTTCTTCTTTAGAAATGTAAGTGGACTTTGGGGATGTTCTAATCCAGAGTGCTCCTGTGTAAAGTCAGAATATGCATTCGAAGGACGTACCATTGGTAGGTTTTACAAGCGTCCTCGCAATGTTTGTGATTGTGGTATGAAGGTTCTGGAAGTCCTCGTCTGCGAGAATTGTGGTGAGACTTATTTAGGTGGCTATAAGATAACCAATGGAAATAAGACTTTCCTCAGTCCAGAAAAGCCAATCTCTGAGGCTTTTGTGAGCTATTGCATCCTTTGGAAAGGTGAAGCAGACTCGAAGGACGGTTGGAAGAAGGTAACATTCAATACTGCCACAGGAGAGTTCTATCCAGATATGGATGGAGAATACTGGCTGTATGAGCAATCATCAGATGCTGAGAGTAAGTTCCCACATAAATGTCCAAAATGTGAGGTAGCTTATGTTGTTAAAGATAAGAACAGTATCACACCTATCAGGCGTCATGGAACTGGTCTTCAGAAGATCAATCAGATTCTTGCAGACTCTCTCATTCGCTCGATGAAGAAGGAGAAGGAGACAAATACCAAAATAGTTCTCTTCTCTGATAGCCGACAGTCTGCAGCTAAGTTGTCAGCAGGTATAGAACTTGACCATTTCAGGGATGTCTTGAGGTGGTCTATCTTGCATGCACTGAATGGCAATAATGAAACCGTTGAGTTTCTCCGTCAAGCAAGATCAACAGAGAACCTTACTAAGGATGATGGTATCAAGTTACGTCATTTGACTGAAGACCATACATACGAAGGAATTGCCAAACTCATCATGGCAGAGAAGATGGGCTTCTGTACAGATGAAGATATTCTCAAACTTGATACATATTTCAAAAATTCCTCAGGACTCAAATTAGATAATATTGAGGATGATGTCTTTAAGACGCTCTTGTCTTTGGGTATGAATCCAGCAGGTCCTAAGCCTTCAGTAACCGTCAATACGATGGCTGGACTTTGGTCTGACCTCTTCGATTTTGATAAGCAGAAAGTCAGAGATGACTTGAGCGATAATAAAAGAGAATTCAGTGATAGGATTAGACGTTCAAACAAGATCGAACAGCTTGCAAGTATATTCTCCAACAGAAACAGGTCTTTCGAGGAACTGAAGTTAGGCTATCTGTGTCCATCCATTTCCATTGGTGATCCAATGATGTTGGAGTTGGCATGTTCTGCTGTCCGTATTCTTGGAGAAAAGAAAAGAGTCAAAGAGATGCCTTCTAAGTATCCTCCTACAGCAAGCTTTCCAATGGCAGTCCGTAGGCTGATCAAGCACGTCTATCACTATACTACGAAGGCTGCCGTTGACGCTAAGGTAGATGAATTAAGAGACTTGCTCAGACAAGGTGGTATCATTGATAAGAGTGTCACTGTCTTGATTGGCGAAGGCTTGTCTTTCATTAAGTCAGAGGTTGGCAGCAAGTACTGGGTTTGTCCACGTTGTAAAACTGTTCACATGCATCATTCTAATGGTGTATGCATCAACTGTTTTCATAAATTAGAGGAACCATCTATCCTTACCGAAGAAGATATATTAAATCCAAACGACTATTATCTGACGTTACTCAATTCTACGGAGAATGTATATCGTCTTCATTGTGAAGAGATGACTGGTCAGACATCTAAAACAGATTCAAAGAAAAGACAAAGACTGTTCCAGGACATCTTCCTTAAAACAGAGAATCCAAAGGTTGATGGAATAGATTTGTTAAGTGTTACAACAACGATGGAAGCCGGTGTGGACATTGGCTCCCTTTCTGCTGTGATGATGGGAAATGTTCCTCCTCAGAGATTCAACTATCAGCAGCGTGTAGGTCGTGCAGGTCGTCGTGGTAATCCATTGTCTATTGCCCTTACTGTTGCCAGATCAAGCAGTCATGATATTACCAATTTCCATGAGTATGAGAGAATGGTCTCTGATACTCCTAAAGATCCATATCTGGAGGTTCGTACACAAGAGATAGCAGAACGTATAATCTACAAAGAAATACTTTACCTTGCCTTAAAGAACAATTCGGGTTCCAACGAAAGTGTTCATGGAAATTTTGGCACCGTTGACAACTGGGAGAATAATAAAATCACTGTGCGTGACTGGTTAGAGAATAACCAGACAGAGGTGAAGAGAGTGATTGCATATGTTACACGCGGCACAGAATTGACAAACGCTCAGAAGGAGGCTATCTATAACTATATCTATTCTGAATTGCTCGATAAGATTTCCACTATAGCTACGAGTGACGAATACACTCAGGAATATCTAAGCGAGAGATTAGCAAATGCTGGCATTTTGCCAATGTTCGGTTTCCCTACAAGAACGAGAAACCTGTATCTGAGTATGCCAACAAAATTGCCTGCAGAAGACGTTGTAACAAGAGATATTGACATGGCATTAAATTCTTTTGCTCCTGGTCATGAGATTGTCAAGGACAAGAAAGTCTATAGAGCTGTAGGTATTGTTGATTATGAGTATAATAAGAAAACTCATCTGATTCAGCCGAAGTTCAATTCTCTAAACAAGTATAAGCAGCCGCTTACAAGATGTAAGAGTTGTGGCTATTCAACAATTACAAACAATGAGGAATCAATACTATGTCCTGTATGTGGAAATGAGATGGAGACGGCTAAGATTTGCTCGCCTCTGGGATTCTGTGTAGATTATAGCATGCCTGTCGAGGACTTTAATGGAAGCTATGATTGGTATTCTCCTAATAGTGATATTAAACTTGATTGTGAGAGCTCATTGACAGAATGCCCGAGAGTAAATAACCTTGTGATTAGGAATAATATCATTCCATCTCAAGGTTTGGTTCACCTTGTCAATGATAACAATGGAGATTTCTACAAACTTGGCTTGAATAATAAGGGTATTTATGTATCTCGAAGTGCTTATGACGAAGAGTATGGGAAATCACTCAAACTTGAATATGAGTCCAGGTATGCCTTTATTTCTTCTAAGTCCACAGGAGTTCTTGCTTTGTCAATAGCTGACACCGCTGATAATATCTGTTTATCTCCATTGTTAGGTGATAATGCCAACAGCTATGCCGTCAGAGCTGCATTTCTTTCATGGGGATATTTGGTTAGAAAAGCCATTTCCAATTATCTGGATATTGACTCTTCTGAGCTTAATGTCGGATTCTACATTTCACCATTAACTCAGAAAGCAGAAGTCTTCTTTGTAGAGCAACTGGAAAATGGTGCTGGATATTGTAATTATCTAAGTGGCAGAAGATACTCCGATGTACCACTCAATGCTATTGTTCAACCTTTGGTTGAAGGTGGAAACATATATGAGCAATTAATGTCTCATGATCACAAGCATGGATGTACTTCTTCATGTTACGATTGTATTCGTGACTATTCTAATCAGGCAATTCATGGATTACTTGACTGGCGTTTAGGACTTGATCTTGCCAGACTCGCAAATTCATCTTCAGCAAAAGTTGATTTTACGCTTGACTACTGGGACGATTATATCTTTGTTGTTGTTAAGAATATGCTGACAACACAGGGGTATGTCATTGAAAGAAGAGAAGACACTCTTTATGGAACTGATACATTAGGTGACAAGTTCTGTGTGATCCATCCTCTTTGGTCTGAGTCATATATAAATGACTTGGTGAAGAAGTTAGATCCGTCTTGTAAGCGCCTTTCTGTATTTGATATTTCTACTTCAAATGTTTTGTAACTGTAGTTTCAGTGGGCAATAGCCTTTTTTCCCGATACTCTTGGTTCTTCCGCAATGCCTTGGCTCGTGTAAATTACAAGAACGCCATAAAAGGAATTGATTACATTTCTGTGTATTTGGAGCGTTTCTTTCGAAATCTGTTGTTGGGCGAAAAATAGGACTTACGTAACCGCTATCTACATATCCATGCAACGGATGAATGGAAAGTGCGGAAGAATCTTGCAGGTGGGACAAGCAACAAGTAAGAAGCGTATAAGCATAGGACAAGTACAAGACAAGCTACGCACGGATAATGCTAATATTAAACGGCTGATTATTGTAATCGGAAATAAAGAGTTGTCTGTGAAGAATATGATGGATGCTTTGGGATTAAAGGGAAGAGACAATTTTTTAATCTTTATCTAAAGCCTGCTGTCAGTGAGGGATATGTACGTTTGCTTTATCCCAACTTTCCTATACATATAGGGAGCATTGTTTCCGTATCCGTTTTTTTTATTCGGATACGGAAACAATAACCAAGTTCGGGAGCCAACTGGATGTCATTCCATGCGAGATTAAGGATGTCGCTGATTCGCAGTCCTGTAAGGCAGGAGAACAACGAGGCTTGTTTCAACACAGGGATGTCGCACGGGGTAGCAGCCAACTTCTTTAGTTCTTCTGAAATGAGAAATTCCTTGCGCACAACGTCCGTTTCTATCTTTTCCAAGAAATCGTTCACATTACCCTTAATAATCTTCTTTTGATAGGCAATGCTGAGGTGCCATAGTAGTTCTAATTTGAAATAACCGTATCATGCCTTGAAACGACCATATCATGTCATGATACTTTGTACATTTTCTGCAAAGTTACACTTTTCCTACCGAACTTATATTTTGGTAGGTTATCGGATGTTTCCATTTTGGGTCCAAATATAAAAATGTATGGCATAAAAAAAAGAGGTGGAGCTAAAAGCTTCACCTCTTATAGTTGAAAGTTGGGATACTCGGACTCGAACCAAGAATGACAGGACCAGAATCTGTAGTGTTACCATTACACCATATCCCAATTTTGCTCGGGGAAAACGCTTGTGTTGTGACTTTAAAGTTGGGATACTCGGACTCGAACCAAGAATGACAGGACCAGAATCTGTAGTGT
>ERZ1023666.511-NODE-511-length-15994-cov-7.897672_pt1 | contig 15994 bp, 13 predicted proteins | sample MGYA00380341_ERZ1023666 | MGnify/ENA primary metagenome ERZ1023666 (study PRJEB33179, sample SAMN07448983) | human gut metagenome | biome: Human-gut; feature: Human associated habitat; material: Faeces | host: Homo sapiens | place: India: Bhopal | collected...
CTCTGTTGCAATGGTAACACCATCGATGGCGAGCAGGGGTGCACCGAAGGACTTATCCAGTACTACGTTTCTTCCTTTGGGTCCTAAAGTTACTCTTACGGTATCTGCCAGCTGGTTAACACCAGCCTCTAATGCTGCACGGGCTTCTGCGCCGTATTTAATCTCTTTTGCCATAATAATCAGCCTCCAATTTATTTGCTCTTAGTCTTAATTTCTTTTTAGGTTTTGCTTTTACTGAATAATTGCAAGGATGTCGCTCTGCTTTACGATAATATACTCTTCGTCATCCAGCTTTACTTCGGTTCCGGAATATTTGGAATAGATGACCTGATCGCCAACCTTAACTTCCATCTTGACTTCCTTGCCGTCTACAACACCGCCGGGGCCTACTGCTACGACTTCTGCCTGCTGGGGTTTTTCCTTATTCTGACCGGGGAGTACGATACCGGACTTGGTAGTCTCCTCTGCAACTAACTGTTTTAATACGACTCTGTCACCTAACGGTTTCAAATTCATGATAACTGCCTCCTTAATAGCTATTTAAAAATATTATTACTCGTTTTCATTTGTTAGCACTCATTTTTATCGAGTGCTAATTGCTATAGCTTATATTAGTTTTATATGCCCAGTTTTTCAAACGTATTCACAACTATTTAAAATCTCTATTCTCCTTTTTTCTCTCATTATCTCATTTTATCTTTCGTTTTTATATAGCATAAGTGAAAATACGATTTAATATTTCGTTTATAATTATAAAAAAGAATCTCGCTTATTTCCTATGAATTAAAAAAACAGCCCGATGCTATCACCGGACTGTTTCCCATACTTACCTATAAAATTGATTTACTATATGCTGTTATGGCATCGTCATGGTATTTCTGCCACTTCTTCTTATAAATAAAGTAACAGGGAATTCCTACGAATACCATTCCACCTAAAATATTACCGATGGTAACGGGAATAAAGTTGTTCAGACTGTGAAGTATCGTCAGTCCCTGAATCTGCTCTGCCGTCAATCCGTATGCTTCCTGTGCTTTCGCCACGTAAACAGGATTCTGCGCAGCCATCATGCCAACGGGAATGTAGAACATATTTGCAACGCAGTGTTCGAAGCCGCCGACCACAAACGCCATGATCGGGAAGAAGATCGCCCAGACCTTACCTACGATATCCGTAGCTGCCACTGCCATCAGAATAGCAATACATACCAAAATATTACACAGAATGCCTGAGGTGATTCCCTTCAGGGGAGAAATGCCCACTTTGCCGACTGCCACCTTGATGGCATAGGCACCCAGCAGCCCACCGGTGTAATCCAGATTACCGGAAAAGTAGATCAGGGTATCAATGATCAGGGCGCCGATCAGATTGCTGAAGTACACCACGATCAGGTTGCGGATACATTCGAACCACGTTACCTTTTTGCCAACCACATCCATGACGATCAGGCAGTTACCGGTGAAAAGCTCTCCACCTACAAATACAATGATCATCAGTCCCACGGGGAAGATAATACCTGCCACAAATCGTGCCAGCCCTACATTGTCAATGGCATGTGCCGCGGTGCTGCTGGTGGCTCCGCCCAGCGCGATAAATGCACCCGCCATAATACCTAACAGGATCATCTTGCCTAAAGGAAGATGGGCTTTACCTTCTCCGGCTTTCATGTTGGTATCAATGACTTCTGACGGCGTATTAAAATGCTGTTCCATATAACCCTCATTTCTGCACAGCCCTTATCTGCTGTACTCTCTTAACTCATTTATTCCTTATATTACACTACTTTCATGATAGTAAGCAAGATATTCACTCCATGTATCTGATTATATACATTTCTGTTTTCAAAGTGAAATCTCGTTTACAAAACGGGAAACTCGGATGACTATTGAGCAGCGTCTGATTTTGTCGACAAAGAGTCTTTTTTTGTAATTTTTTTGCCTTTTTTTGCAAAAAAATGCTAGACAAAAGCCAAATTGTGTACTATACTAAACATGTTCGGTGAGAGCCGAACCGCTTATATAAGTAGATTTCCGGAAGAATTCCCCTTTTACACAATTAAAGTGGCTGCAGGTTTCCCGCCTGTGGCTGCTTTAATTGTGTTATAAGATAGTTTTTAAGCTTTGCTTTAAAATTGCAAAAGTTTTTGCAAAAATTTAAAATTTTCACTTGCTAAATAGTAAACATCTATGCTATAATAGCTTTCGTCAGTGATTCAACTGATACAATTTCATAGGGGAATAGTACAGCGGTAGTGCGGCGGTCTCCAAAACCGTTAACGGGGGTTCGATCCCCTCTTCCCCTGCTTTAAAAAGTCGATGTTATCGGCTTTTTTTATTTCTGTTTTTAGATACAATTTCACCCCGGCACGACGTGATTCATAGATCTGCGCCATGCCGGGGTGTTGTCTTTACAGCTATATTGTTATATCTCCTCTTTCTCCGAATCCGGTGCGATCACAGATCCGATGGCGGTCGCGTAATCAGAGTACTCCGGAATGCTGATCTTCACATCCCACAGGCTCTTGAAATCCTCGATGATCTGGCGGCACTCGAAGAATTTAGTCAGTCCGCCGATCAGGATATACTCTTTGATGCCGGTGCTCATAGATGCCAGGATTCCTGCCTGGCAGATATTCTCGATCACCATATGTACAATACCTGCCGCGATATCCTCCGGTTTGGACTGGGCATCTGCCTTACCGAAATTAGAAGCCGTCACATCCAGATTCAGGCCCGGCAACTTTTCTTTGGCCAGATCTGCGATCCGCAGGTCGATCTTCGCCACATCACCCTTACGGGACAACGGCACAATTTCATGAATGTCGCCGGTATTCAGCATGATCGAAGACAGTCCACAGATCGTTCCGCCTCCTAAGCCGACACCACCCAGGTGCTTCATCTCCTTCTCCGTCACTTTGACGAAGAAGCTTCCGGTACCCATACTGATGACAATGACTTCCTTTTTATCCGTAAGATAATATCCTCCGGTACCTGTAGCAACGAATTCATCCACTTTATAGGTAGGACAGCCGTATACCGCTTTCTCCACATATTTGCTTCCCACACCGGTGATATAGACTCCCTCCACATCAGCCAATTCCAGATTATTCTCATACAGATATCTTCCGAATGCACCGTAGAGAGATGCCACCTGGCTATCCGCCTTGACCGCCATGGGCGGAAGCATATGCTCTCCTTCAAAAGCTACGATTTTTGTCGTACTGCTACCGATATCGATTCCTATTTTGACAGGCATGTTTTCAACCTCCTCATATCACTTAACTGTTCATAGTCTCATTTCCAGATACATTTCCACAGTTCGAGACCGTCAGCCAAACACTTTATCCACAGCATCCTGTACAGAACTGACGCCAATGACCCGGATCTTACTTCCTTTTTTACACTCTTCCAACGAGACAAGCGGCACCACACATTCTTCGAAGCCCAGCTTCTCTGCCTCTGCCACGCGTTGTTTTGCCATGCTGACTGCCCGGACCTCGCCGCTTAATCCCACTTCACCGAAAGCGACCAGTTTCGGATTCAGTGCCTTATTCCGGAAGCTGGACAGAATCGCCAGCACGATTCCCAGATCGATCGCCGGTTCCTGGATCTTGATACCACCGGTGATATTCACGTAGGCATCACAGGAAGATAATTGCACTCCGGAACGTTTCTCCAGCACTGCCATCAGGAGATTTACACGGTTGAAATCCGTACCGGTGGTCTGTCTTCTGGGAATTCCGAAATTGCTGTGGCACACCAGCGCCTGTAGTTCGATCAGAAGCGGCCTGGTGCCCTCCATGGTACATGCCACCACAGAACCGCTGGCATTCTCCGGTCGACCGTTCAACATATATTCCGAAGGATTCTTGACCTCTGCCAACCCCGTCTCCCGCATCTCGAAGACACCAATCTCATTCGTGGATCCGAAACGGTTCTTCACTCCACGCAGGATACGGTAGGAAGCATGTCTGTCCCCTTCAAAATAAAGTACCGTGTCCACCATATGTTCCAACACTCTGGGTCCCGCTACGGTTCCTTCTTTTGTTACATGTCCCACAATAAAAATAGAAATCCCCAATCCTTTTGCCAGTTGCAACAGGATGCCTGTGGATTCCCGCACCTGTGATACGCTTCCCGGTGCTGCAGATACATTTTCATTATACATGGTCTGAATGGAATCTATGATCACGACCTCCGGCTTGCTCCTGCGGATCACTTCGCCGATGATGTCCAGATTCGTCTCACACAGCAGGAGCATATGTCCCGAAAATGTGCCGAGCCTGTCCGCCCGCATCTTGATCTGTACCTTGGATTCCTCTCCGGAGATATACAATACCTTATGTCCGGCCTCTGACAGATTGTGACACACCTGAAGCAGCAGGGTAGATTTACCGATCCCCGGATCGCCTCCTACCAGAGTCAGGGAACCCTGTACGATTCCGCCACCGAGCACCCGGTCCAGTTCTTTGATCCCGGTGAGTGTCTTGTTCTCCTCACGGATCGCGATTTCAGATAATACACAGGGTTCGGAAGCCTCTCTGCGCTCTCTTCTGCTCCCGGTGCCGGTGTTTTTCAATACCGTTTTATCTATCGTCTCTTCCACGAAAGTGTTCCACTCTCTGCAGCCGGGGCATTGTCCCAGCCATTTCGTGGATTCATAGCCACAGTTCTGACAGAAAAAAACGGTGGCTGTCTTACCTTTTGCCATGCTCTCTCCTCAATCGTTATAAAAAAGAGCCCAGACACGAAGTACTACAATATCCTCCGTGTCTGGACTCCTTTGCAGTGCGCCTTTACGCCTCTACGATCTTCACAGGTACTTCCCCTGCTGCTTCCAGTTCTACACTCAGGCTCAGCTTGCCGCCAAGTCCGGTCTTCATGGTTCCTACGTTCTTACCGTCAATAAATACTTCGTACTCGGTGTCGTCCTTTAATCCTACTGTGATCTGGGAATCTTCATCACCTTCTACGATGAATTCTACACTGTTATCGGACTCTTTGAACTCCAGCACACTGGTTCCGGGAACAGATTCATATAAAAACATACCGTTCTTCTCCAGCTTTGTCATCTCATTGTAGGTCTTAACCTTCAGCAGATCCCCTGCATGCTCATAATCTTCTACCTTTGCCTTCTTGGCCAACTTATGATTACCAAAGCTGATAGATCCGTCTGCTTCACTGCGAAGTATTTCTTCCACTACTGCCATCTGTCTGTCCTCCTGAAAGTAACTGCATCCGCAACACTTCTTTATCTTTCGTCCTTTGCGAATGGGGTTTGAATAGTTACAGTATAATATATCTCACCCTGTTTTTCTACAAAAATTTTTTTAAATTTTGTAACTATTCAGAGTCATTTAAATATCATTGAATATTCGTCGAATGCTTGCATTCGTAAGAATATTTCATGATATTTATAAGACGAAGTAACCTCAATGAGCAAAAGGAAAGCTCTGCAAGAGCGATTTTGCGAATTGAGTGACTGAATAGTTACAAATGCTTAATTCTTAACCGTAAATACGACTTTACCATTCTTAAATCTTGCAGAAACCTTATCTCCCGGCACCACCTTTTTCAGCAGGATTTCCTCTGCCAGAGCATCCTCTACCACTGACTGGATCGCACGCTTTAACGGTCTCGCTCCCATCTTATTGTCAGCATATTTTTTCACCAGATGCTCCTTCAGTGCTGCAGTGATCGTCAGATGGATGCCCAGCTGGTTCTCGCATCTCTTATACAGATTGGATGCCAGCAGATTTACGATCTCTTTCATATTCTCATTGTTCAGCTGGTGGAACACGATAATGTCATCGATACGGTTGATGAATTCCGGCTTGAAGCTGCGCTTTACCTCTTCCATGACATTGGATTTCATTTTCTCATAATCCTTCGTCTCGCTCTTCTCCGTTGCGAAGCCGAGATTCTTGGGATCTACAATCCGCTGTGCTCCGGCGTTGGATGTCATGATCAGCACCGTATTCTTGAAGCTGACCTTTCTGCCCTTGGAATCCGTAATATGGCCGTCATCCAGCACCTGCAAAAGCACGTTGAACACATCCGGATGAGCCTTTTCGATCTCATCAAACAGAACGACAGAATAAGGATTCCTGCGGACCTTCTCGCTCAACTGGCCACCTTCTTCAAATCCCACATATCCGGGCGGGGAACCGATCATCTTGGATACCGAATGACCTTCCATATACTCCGACATATCCACACGGATCATGGCATCTTCCGAGCCGAACATAGCCTCTGCAAGCGCCTTGGATAATTCCGTCTTGCCGACGCCGGTAGGTCCTAAGAACAGGAAAGAACCGATGGGACGGTTCGGATCCTTCAGTCCCACACGGCCTCTGCGGATGGCTTTGGCCACGGCGGTAACTGCCTCTTCCTGACCGATCACACGCTTATGCAATGTCTTCTCCAGCTTCAGAAGTCTCTCGCTTTCCTTCTCTGCCAGCTTCTGCACCGGGATTTTGGTCCACTGGGCCACCACCTCGGCGATCTCATTTTCACCGATGCTTAAAGTATTTTCCTCTTCCCTTTTTTCACGCTTTTTCAGCAGACGCTCCTTTTTCTTCATCAAAGCATCCTGCTGCATTTTGATCTCTGCCATCTGCGCAAAAGCTTCCATCCGGATCGCTCTTTCCATCTCCTGATCCATCTCCAGGATCTTATCAGAGATTTCCCGGATCTTATCCGGCACATCCAGAGCATGCAGTCTGACACTGGCCGCTGCCTCATCGATCAGGTCAATCGCCTTGTCGGGCAGATTCCTATCATTGATATAACGACTGGACAGTCTCACTGCCGCCTCCACCGCTTCCGGTGTAATGGTCACATGGTGATGTGCTTCGTACTTCCCCTTGATACCCTCCAGGATGCGGACAGCCTCTTCCTCTGTGGGTTCTTCCACCGTAACCGGCTGGAATCTCCGCTCCAGTGCGGCATCCTTCTCAATATACTTGCGATACTCCGCGATCGTGGTCGCACCGATCAGCTGGATCTCTCCGCGGGCCAGGGACGGTTTCATGATATTGGACGCATCAATTGCCCCCTCGGCACCTCCGGCACCGATGATCGTATGCAGTTCATCCAAAAACAGGATGATATTTCCATCATCCGTGACTTCTTTTATTACCTTTTTGATCCGTTCCTCGAATTCGCCACGATACTTACTGCCAGCTACCATCCCCGACAGATCAAGCGTCAACAATCTCTTGTTCTGCACCGTAAAAGGTACATCTCCCGCCACGATCCGGGCTGCCAGTCCTTCCACCACGGCGGTCTTGCCAACACCGGGTTCCCCGACCAGGCAGGGATTATTCTTCGTCCGTCGGCTCAGGATCTGGATCACTCTGCGGATTTCTTCATCTCTTCCGACTACCGGATCCAGCTTTCCTTCCCTGGCCAGCGCCGTCAGATCCCGGCTGTACTGTTCCAGCGTAGACTGTTTCGCCTTACGGTCTCCCTTTTTTCCAAGGTCTTCTTTGTACAGATTGCCGTCCTGTCCGATAGCGATCAAGGTATCCACATAAATTTTCTGTACATTGGCTCCCAATGTGTTCAACAGGCGTACCGCTACATTTTCCCCCTCTTTGATCAGGGCCAGCAGCAAATGCTCCGTTCCGGTCTGCTTCTGTCCGAAACGTGCAGCCTGACTGTGTGCTTCTTCCAGGATCCGTGCGGCTCTGGGAGAATATCCCTCTCTGTCCTTCACTGCGACACCGTTCTCAAACGCGATCAGATCCCGGATCATATCCATAACCTGCTCGGTCTCCACACCGTTATCAGCCAATACCTTGGCCGCCACACCGGTGTCTTCCTTTAATAATCCTACCAGAATGTGTTCCGTTCCGATGTAACCCTGCTTCAGGCTCCTTGCACATCTGGAAGCCTGCGCCAGCGCATTTTGCGCCTTATCCGTAAACTGTGACTGCATCAATTCAGTCCTCCATACTCTTCATATATTTCATCAATCAGCTCATGAACTTCCTGCTTGGAAATATTCTTGCAACTGCTCTTAGCCAGTATTACCTGCAATTCCTTCCGCAATTCATCTACCGCATGCATGCGATCCACATCGAGTGCAATTACCGCGCCTTTTCGCCGGTCTACCTTAACATAACCTTCCTGCTTCAGAACCGTATATGCCTTATTTACTGTATGCATATTGATCCCGATCGTATCCGCCAGCTGGCGCACGCTGGGCAGAGAATCTCCTTCATGAAATTGTGACGTGGCAATTCCCATGATGATCTGATTGCGTAATTGCATATAGAGTGCTTCATCACTGTTGAAATCTATCTCTATTATCATCAAACTCGCTCCCTCCCATGTCACTGATTGTTATATTCCTATTATAACAGTGAACGCAGTACTGTCAACTGTAACCGGGGAAAGTTTATCGTTTTTTAATCAAAAACGGCATCTCACTTGTGCAAGATGCCGTTTGCATTTTATTGATCTTCGTCTCCGTCCCAATTCAGGAATTCAAATTCAAATTCATCATCATCTGACATGAAGTTTTTGGACTTCCAGCCGGGATTCTGATTGCCTTCACTCTGCGGTACAGGCTTTGTGGGTCTTGCCACCGGTCTGCCGGCCTGCTGCGCGGGTCTTTCGCTCTGCGGTGCCGTGGGTCTGCCTCCCTGAGGTGCAGGTCTTCCCTGTCCGGGTGTCACCGGTCTGCCTCCCTGAGGTGCAGGTCTTCTCTCCTGCGGTGCCGCAGGTCTTACGGTCTGTCCAATGGGTCTCTCTCCCTGAGGTGCGGGTCTGCCATCTGGACGTGTTCCCTGGCCTGTCGATCTGGATGCCGGTCTTCTCTCGGCTCCCACTTCATGCATTACTTTCTGGCTGCCTTGCGGCCTGCCGCCCTGCGGTCTGCCTCCCTGAGGTGCGGGTCTTCCGTTTTGGGGTCTGCCTCCCTGGGGTCTGTCCACTCTTCTTCTGCGGGCCGTTTCCTCTTCCACGCCGGAGAAATAGGATGCGTCATTCATATCTTTGATTTTGAAGATCAACAGTGTCACCGCTGCTACCGCCGCTACAAGCAGAATCACCAAAATAATGATGACTGCTTTCTGGCTACTGATCTTTTTCTGATTGGTCTCATACTGTGCATTGATCTCTGTGATCTGGTTCAGGGAATTGAACAGATCATCAATCTTATATTGCTTCTGTCCTGCCATGTCCAACAGATACCATGCGTCTCCCTGCATCTGAGTATCCCAGTCTTTGGATGTGGTCTGGGTATCTTCCGCAGGCTGCTCGTCTGTGGGTTGTTCCTCTACCGGCTGTTCTTCTACCGGTGCCTGCAGCTCTCCGGATAATGCAACATAATCCGAACGAATGAAGCCTGTCACCTCGACACTGTTGGAAATAAAGCTTATCTGATACCACGTCTTTCCATCGGTTCCTGTTGCCTGTCCGGTCACAGTCAGTGCCATTCCATTCTCCGCAGTAGTCACGATCTGGCTGGTGGTAGACGCATTGCTGCGCACACGAACAGACTGACCTCCGGTCACGGTCGCACTCAGGGGTTCCACTGCAGTAACCTCCACAGGAGTCTCATTCACAACAGGCGCCGGTGTTGCTGTGGTCGTAGTCGTTGTAGTAGTTGTTGTAGTTGTTGTACCTGAAGAAGACGGCGGGGTAGATCCGTCGGTAATGCTTACCAGATCGGAACGAATATATCCCAGCGTATTCGCATCCACATATACTTCATACCAGGTATAACCGTCTGCTCCCTTGGTCTGACTTTTGATGGAGATCGCCTTATCCTTGGCTGCGCTGCCGATCACTTCACTGGAAGAATCCGCAGTTTTACGGATCTTAGCACTGGATGCTGTTACCTTGGCTGCACTTTCCGCATGGCTGACAATTGCCAGATTCTCACTAAAAAGTCCTGCTCCCAACACAAATACCAGTGCCAGCATTCCCCAGAAAACCTTACATTTACTTATTCTCTGTACTGTCTTTTTCATCTGCAACTCCTTTTGTATCCTGACCTTGTCTTACGCTTCATCGATTGCTTTGCCAATGTCATGACGCATGTATTTATTCTCGAAAGAGATCCATTCCGTTGCCGCATAAGCGTTGGCACGGGCTTCTTTCAGATCTGCTCCCTTCGCCGTCACCCCCAGGACACGACCACCGTTTGTAACGATTCCCTTGTCCGTAAGCTTCGTTCCGGCATGGAAGCAATAATAACCGTCTTTTCCGTCGAAGTTCTCCAGACCGCTTATTACAAATCCCTTCTCATAGGATACGGGATAGCCGTCGCTTGCCAGGACCACACATACCGCAGCATTGTCCTCAAATTGCAGGTCGATCTGATCCAGTGTGCCGTCCACACAGGCTTCCATCACTTCGATAATATCATTCTTCATACGCGGCAGTACCACCTGCGCCTCCGGATCACCGAATCTGGCATTGTATTCTAATACCTTGGGGCCGTTCGGAGTCAGCATCAGTCCGAAGAAAATGACTCCCTTGAAAGATCTGCCTTCCGCTGCCATGGCATCCACGGTAGCCTGGTAGATGTATTTCTTACAGAATGCATCCACTTCCTCTGTATAGAAGGGGCTGGGAGAAAAGGTTCCCATACCGCCGGTGTTCAGCCCCTGATCGCCGTCCTTTGCTCTCTTATGATCCTGCGCAGAAGTCATGATGCGGATGGTCTTGCCGTCCACAAAAGAAAGTACACTGACTTCTCTGCCTGTCATAAACTCTTCGATGACCATGCGGTTGCCGGCTGCACCGAACTTTTTATCCAGCATGATCTCATCCACGCCTGCCAGCGCTTCTTCTAAAGTATTGCAGATCAATACGCCCTTGCCCAGTGCAAGACCGTCCGCCTTCAGCACGATGGGAAAGCTTGCCTGCTCCTTCAGGTACTTAATAGCCTCCTCCGCGTTATCAAAATTCTCATAAGCTGCGGTGGGAATGTTGTATTTCTTCATGAGATCCTTGGAAAAGGCCTTGCTACCTTCCAGGATCGCTGCATTTTTACGGGGTCCGAAAGCCCGCAGACCCTCTGCCTCCAGTGCATCCACCAGTCCGCCGACCAGGGGATCATCCATGCCTACGATGGTCAGGTCAATGGCCTGTTCCTTCGCAAATGCCACGATCTTATCAAATTCCATGGCTCCGATGGGAACACATTCTGCGATCTGACCGATCCCGGCATTGCCCGGAGCACAATAGATCTTATCTACTTTAGGACTTTTTGCCACACAGGTTGCAATGGCGTGCTCTCTGCCGCCACCGCCTACGATCAATACTTTCATACCCATATCTTCTGCCTTCCTTAATTTTCGTTGTTTGTATGCTTTACTTTTCCGTTCACGACACAGATCCGTCCGTTGGCAATGTCATCCACTGCCTTCGGAAGAAGCAGCCACTCTGCCTGTTCCATCACACGTCTCTGCAACGTCTCCGGAGTGTCGTCGTCCTCCACTGCCACTGCCTTCTGTGCAATGATAGGACCCTCGTCCATGCCTTCATTCACAAAATGTACCGTAGCTCCTGTCACTTTCACACCGCGCTCCAGTGCTTTTTCATGCACATGTAGTCCGTAGTATCCCACACCGCAGAAAGAAGGGATCAGGGACGGGTGGATATTGATGATCCGGTTGCTGTATTCATGTACCATTGCCTCCGGGATCTTCACCAGGAATCCTGCCAGTACGATTAAGTCCGGAGCAAACTCCTTCACCTTTGCAAGCAGTGCCTCATTAAATACTTCTCTGCTCTCATAATCCTTCGGAGACACACAAACTGCGGGAATCCCAGCATTCTGTGCTCTCTCTAAGCTCTTTACCGTCTTGTTATTGCTGATGACACCCACGATCTGTGCATTGGTAACCTTTCCTGCTGCAATAGCATCAATGATGGCCTGTAAATTCGTGCCGCCACCGGATACCAGTACGACTACTCTTAACATATGGTCACACCCTTTTCACCGGCCTCACAGGTACCTACCACATAAGCAGTCTCGCCTGCTGCCTTCAGAGCTTCCATAGTCTTATCCACATCTGCGGGATCCAGTGCCAGTACCATGCCCAGACCCATGTTGTAAGTATTATACATCATCTCGTCTGTGATATTGCCTTTCTTCTGCATCAGGCGGAAAATAGCAGGCACTTCATAGCTGTCTTTCTTCACGACTGCACGGATGCCGTCGGGAAGCATTCTGGGAATGTTCTCATAGAAACCACCACCGGTGATATGGCTGCAGCCCTTTACCTTAACGCCTGCGTTCTTCACAGACTTCATAGCCTTCACGTAGATTCTGGTAGGAGCAAGCAGTGCCTCACCAAGAGTCTTGCCCAGCTCGTCATAATAGGTATCCAGGCTCTCTTTTGTCATATCGAATACTTTTCTCACCAGAGAAAAACCATTGGAATGTACACCGGAGGAAGCGATGCCCACCAGTACATCACCGGGCTTGATATTCTCACCGGTGATCAGATCTTTACGTTCTACCACGCCTACGGCAAATCCTGCCAGATCATACTCATCCTCGGGCATCAGTCCGGGATGTTCTGCGGTCTCACCGCCTACCAGTGCTGCGTCAGACTGCTTACAGCCCTCTGCCACGCCCTTTACGATAGTAGCGATCTTCTCGGGAATATTGCGTCCGCATGCGATATAATCCAGGAAAAATAAAGGTTCGCCGCCTGCACATGCCACATCGTTTACACACATGGCCACACAGTCGATACCGATGGTATCATGCTTGTCCATTAAAAATGCCAGCTTCAGCTTGGTACCTACACCATCGGTTCCGGACAGGAGCACGGGATCCTCCATATCTTTGATGGCACTTAAGGAAAATGCTCCGGAGAAACCACCGATGCCGCCCATTACTTCGGGACGCATGGTCTCCTTCACGTACTTCTTCATCAGTTCTACAGACTTGTAGCCTGCTTCGATGTCTACTCCAGCTTTCTTGTAATCCATTTTCTCCTCATTTCCGCCGCAGGGGCTCTTTCGTTTTATTTAGTGGGGCAGCCTCTTAAGAGGTCCCTGATTCTCTGTCTTATCTTCTTATTTTTTCATGCCTTCCAGGTATGCTTTATAGCCGATCTCCTGCAGTTTTGCATCTTTGGCTTCTACCTGTTCTTTTAATTTTGTGCTGTATGCTTTCAGTTTTCCGAGAAGTTCTGCGTCGGAGGTTGCCAGGATCTTGGCAGCCAGAAGTCCTGCATTGGCGCCGCCGTTAATGGCTACTGTGGCAACAGGAATGCCTGAGGGCATCTGTACGATGGAATACAGAGAATCTCTGCCTCCCAGGGAAGTAGTGTGCATGGGAATACCAATGACAGGCATCGGGAAAATAGCGGCGCACATACCGGGCAGATGTGCTGCCATACCGGCACCGGCAATGATCACCTTGAAGCCTTTTTCCTCCGCACTTTTTGCATATTCAAAAAATACATCCGGCTCTCTGTGAGCGCTGATCACGGTCATCTCATAAGGGATGCCCAATTCTTCCAAAATGTCTGCTGCCTTCGCCATCACAGGCATATCGGAATCACTACCCATTACAATGCCAACCTTAGGGCAATTCTCTGTATTTGCCATAATGTCCTCCTCATGTGTCGGTTTTCACCGATTTTTCCATATATCTATAAGTGTACTAAAATCTTGTCGATGATGCAATGGTTTTATGAAAGTTCCTGCAACGGTTCGTTCAGTTCTTCCGTTCCCGGCAGGACGAATCTGCCGTTTTGAATGATAGTGATCCGGTCTCCGTCCTTTTTCACCGCGGTCAGCTCTGCCAGTTCATCATAAGGAATGGTAATGTCCGTATGACAGTTAAAATATGCCTTGGACGGATTCACACTGCGGAGCGCCGCCACCTCGTTGTCTCTCGCCACGATCTCCTTGCCGTCGGGATTGTATACTTTTACTTCTTCCGCATGGGAATAACAGGTATCTCCCACTGCAAAATGCGGTCCCATCTTCTCTGCGATCAGAATGGGCATTTTGGACTCCACACCCAGTTTTTTTGCTGCCACATAGGCTGTGGTATTCGTGCCGATGGCAAATTCTCCTAAGGGCAGTGTCTTGTGGCGGAACAGGATATTCTCCTTAATAAATGCCTTATTTTCTTCCTCTGTGGCAAAATTGGCGCAATTATAATTTTGGATCTTACCGTTTTCAAAAGTGATCTCCAGATCCTTATATTCCAGACCGTTTAAGAATACCCGGGTCACATGCAGCACACCGTTCGTACCTTCCAGTACCGGAGAGGTAAATACCTCACCCACGGGGATGTTCACATCTGCCACGCAGTTTTCAAAAATAGTCTCTTTCGCAGGGTTCTTCAGTTTCCATAAGTTTACTTTCAGATCGGTATGATTGCCGTTACAACCCTTAATTTCACAATGATCTGCCTGATCCAGGGCATCAATGATGGTCTGCTGGATCCGCTGATATTTTTTATAATCCAGCGTATTGATCTGTATCGTCTCCCGGAACAGTTCCTCGAAGCAGTCACCCACCTCCGGGATCGGGAACGCAATGATCGTGAAGCTGCGCTCTTCTTCTATAATGTACTGTCTCTGCAGCTGGCCCATCTGGGTACGGTTCTCTACCAGTAAAGCACTCTGCTCATCCGTCATTTTCAGGCTTTCCGGCTTGTTCACCGGCTCGAATTCCTTCTCTCCGAAGGTCTCCACTACCGCCGGGCCCGCATAACCGCGTGCCTCTTTTTTGTATTTTTCAAACGCGGTATGCATCACTTCCAGTTTCCGGCTGCAATACATTTTGTCTAAGAACAGTGCCTTATCATCCTTATGGTCGAACTCGTATTGTCTGTTGGGACTGACGCTGTAGAAGCCATTCTTGTAAATGGACGGATTGTACAAAATGCTGGTGGCCGCACGGTAGATCACCGGCTGCAGTCCCATTTTCTCAAAATTCTCCAGGGCTCTTCTCATCATGCGCTCAAAGCCCAGCTGATAACGGACATCCACGACCGCTTTCTTCGACAGATCCTTGCCGGTTACTTCAAAGCCGATACGATACCCTTCGGTGTAAGTATCTGCCATGGTATTTATAATCTCTTCCGGCAGAGAATTCATAAATTCCGCCATTTTCAATTCATTTTCGCCTACATACTCACCGTAAGCATACAGATAACGTAGATCCGTAAAATCTGCAGTTCGAAGAATTGCCGCTGCAAAATTATTCTCCGGACATACCATTTCACGTACCCGCTCTTCTGCCGCCACATCCGCATAATCACTGACGAACCAGTAGAGGATCTCACGAATGGCTGCATACGTGGGAAGCTTATGGTTTTCCTGCTGTTCATATACAAATGCCGCATACACCTCGGAGAACAGCTCCATCCGGATCACCAGCTCATCCAGACGTCCTTCGTAGGTAAAACCGATCAGGCTCCGCATTTCTGTGTATAAAAAGGACGCAAGCACACCGAATTCTTCTCCCAGCATCTTCACAGCATAAGCTGGATTAGCAAAACTGTTCTCATAGTTTTCCGGTAAAATATCTTCATACAGAGCACGGTTGCGCTGCTGTAATTCTTCCAGTGTGGCAGTGGCCTGTTTCCCCTGCTCCAGGAACTGTCTGGTATCCTCGATCAGCAGTAAAAACTTCGCTACTGTTGTAAAATATGCTTTCCAGGTTTGTAACTCCGCTCCCTGGAAATCTTCACCGGGAATCTCCCGGATCCGGAGAAGCGCCAGTTCCAGACGTTCCTGTAAAATTTCTCTTTCTTCCATAATATCTGTTAACTCCTTATTTCCAAATGACTGTCGTGTGTTCCCATGCTCCTGCCTCCGGATGTCATATCTTACAGCCGGCTCCCCAGATACAGTAAAAAGCTGATGCCACCGAGGGAAATTACATTCAATATCGTACCCAGCACAGGAAAGAACCGGTAAAAATCCTTATCTCTCCGTGTCAGAACGCCACGGATCAGACCGATCAGAGAATAGACCGATACCAGCACACCGCTGACA
>ERZ1023666.516-NODE-516-length-15908-cov-22.879960_pt1 | contig 15908 bp, 9 predicted proteins | sample MGYA00380341_ERZ1023666 | MGnify/ENA primary metagenome ERZ1023666 (study PRJEB33179, sample SAMN07448983) | human gut metagenome | biome: Human-gut; feature: Human associated habitat; material: Faeces | host: Homo sapiens | place: India: Bhopal | collected...
AAACGCCCAACTTCTTGATTTTCAATCAAAGTCCAATTTAGAGCGAGTTAGTTTTCTTAACTTTTTAGCCCATTTTCTATCTTTTTTACGCCTAAACGGCCCAAAACAGGGGCTTTTAAATCTTCTTCTTATAGCAGCGATGACGGCGATGCTGTTCGCTCTCCAGATACTGCCACTGGCTCTGAACACCGGTATTGGTCTCCATCTGCGGCATTGCCTCTGCCCACTTAAAGCCATAACGGCGATACTGCTTTATAAGATCGGCAAAAATAAGCGCATTGGCTCCCTTCTTGCGATATTCCGGAAGAACACCAATCAAGAGCAAATCCACCGTATCCGTCTTGTGCCACTTCAGTACCTTCAGCACCTTCAGCCAACCCGTAGGGAAAAGCTTGCCATCGCCTATCTCGCGCAGCGCATCGGTAAACGAAGGGAAGGAAACACCGAAGGCTACAAGCTTGTTGCCAGCGTTGCCATCCACCACACCCGTTACCAGGTTCAAGTCAGCCTTCTTGATATAAGAGTTTACATATTCATCTATCTGCTTCTCCGTAAGTTGCTGGAAATCATAAAGATTCTTATAAGTTTCGTTCACGATTTCGAACACCTTCCTGCCCATTCCTCCCGAGGTCAGTTCCCTGCGGGTGAACTTATGCACATGCAGATTATATCGGCTCTCTATCATCTGGGCAGTCTTGGCAAACTTAGCCGGCGTCTCCTTCGGAACCCTGATGCGGTACTCCAACCAGTCGTTATCCTTCTCATAGAGCGGATAACTCTCCAGATGCGTCTTATAATAAGGATAATTGTAGTTTATATACATCGTAGACTTCCGGTCGAAGCCCTCGATGAGCAAGCCCTCACGGTCCATATCCGTAAATCCGAGCGGCCCTACGCATTCGTTCATTCCCCTGCTCTTGCCCCAGTTTTCTACCGCGCGCAACAAGGCACAGGAAACCGCAACATTATCCACGAAATCGAACCAGCCGAAGCGAACCTGCTTCTTGTTCCACTGTTCGTTGGCACGATGGTTGATAATGGCAGCAATTCTACCCACGATACGAGCCTCGCTGTCAACCGCCAGAAAGTATTGTGCCTCGCAGAATTCAAAGGCAGGATTCTTCTTTGGGTCCAGCGTATTCATCTCGTCGAAACGCAAAAAAGGAATGGCAAACTTATGGTCTCTGTAGAGATCATAATGAAACTGAATGAAGGTTTTCAACCCCTTTTTTGTTGTTACCGGTATGATTCTTATCTCATCATTCATTAGTAATCTGTTTTTTGTATATATATTCAATTGCGGTGCAAAAATACGATATTTTTATGAATAATGCAACTCTTTTCTTATAAATTTATAAAAGTTGGTTCATTATTGTCCAACTTTGTGGATATTTATGTACCTTTGCAAGTTGAAATGCCCCAAAAGAGCATCATAAAGTTATGAAGAAAGAGAAAAGAGACAACTATACGTTCCTCACTCATGCCCCTGTGCATCATGTGATTTTTACGATGGCCATACCAACGATTATCAGTATGCTGTCGACGAGCATGTACAATCTCGCCGACACCTATTTCGTGGGCAGCATCAACACGCAGAGTGTGGCAGCGGTAGGCGTTGCCTTTGCAGCAATGGCTGTGATTCAGGCGTTTGGTTTCTTCTTTGGTCATGGTGCAGGCAATTATGTTTCGCGACAGTTGGGCGCCAAGCATACAGAACAGGCACAGAAGATGGCAGCCACGGGCTTTGTGCTGAGTTTTCTTACCGGTCTCCTCATCGCCATTCTGGGTCATGTGTTCCTCACTCCGCTCTGCCTTCTGATGGGTTCTACGCCCACCATTCTTCCTTATACAGAGCGCTATCTGGGCATTATCCTGCTAGGTGCTCCTTTTATGACCACCTCGCTTACGCTGAATAATCTGATGCGCTTCCAGGGCAATGCGATGTATGCGATGAAAGGCATCATGTCGGGTGTGCTGCTCAATCTGATTCTGGCTCCTCTGTTCATTCTCTACTTCCAACTGGGCATTACCGGAGCCGCCGTAGCCACCCTCATCAGCCAGTGTTTCGGCTGCGCCATGCTCTTCTGGATGACGCATAAAGGCGAGAACATCCGCATCCGTCTCAGCAATTTCACCCCTACCCGCGCCTTTGCCAAGGAGATTATCTTCGGCGGAACCCCTTCGCTGTCAAGACAGGGACTGGGAAGTATCGCTACGCTGATGCTCAATGTGGCAGCAGGTGCATTTGGCGATGCAGCCATTGCGGGCATGAGCATCGTTACCCGCATCTCCTTCTTCACCTATGCGATGGTTATCGGTCTGGGTCAGGGATTCCAGCCGCTCTGCGGATTCTGCTACGGCGCCAAACTCTATGGGCGCGTAAAGGAAGCCTTCTTTTTCTGCATCAAATGCGGCACGGTTTTCCTCAGCGTCTGTGCCATTCTCGGCTTCATCTTCTCAACTTCCATCATCAGTATCTTCCGCGATGATGCAGAGGTTGTAGCCGTAGGTTCGGCAGCTTTGAGATGGCAGGTGCTCAGTTTTCCGCTCGTAGCCAGCATCGTGCTCACCAACATGCTGATGCAGACCATCCGCAAACCGGTGAGAGCCAACATCGTAGCGGCAGCACGCAGCGGACTGTTCTTCATTCCGCTCATCTTCATCCTGCCCTATTTCTTCGGATTGCTGGGCGTGGAGATGTGTCAGATGTGGGCAGATTTCTGCTCGTTTGCCGTAGCGGTTCCGATAGCCTGGAGCGCTTTCAGGGATATGAGAAGAGAGCAGATGGAACTTGGGAAAAGCCACTAGAATAAAAGAAAAAACTTGAGATAAGAGAAATGGAGAAGATTTATTACATAGGATTGGACGTTGGCTCTACGACAGCCAAAATAGCCCTTATCGACAGCGATAATCGGGTAATTTACTCAAAATACGAACGCCACAACGCTCGTGTCAACGAACTTGTGTCGCAATATTTCGATGAGATTTTAGCCCTTGTGGGCGATGCAGAGGCAAGAATCTGCGTAACGGGAAGCGTAGGAATGGCTACTGCCGAACAGCTCCAGGCGGAGTTTGTACAGGAGGTGGTGGCTGCATCGGTCTATGCCCGTACGGCTCATCCTGAGGCGAAAGCGCTCATCGATATTGGTGGCGAGGACGCGAAGGTTATCTTCTTCAAGGAAAACGGAAATATGGAACTGCGCATGAACGGCAACTGTGCCGGCGGAACGGGTGCTTTCATCGACCAGATGAGTGTGCTGATGGGCGTAGAGAACCAGAAGATGAGCGAGTTGGCGATGAAGGCAGAACACGTTTATCCGATGGCTGCCCGCTGCGGCGTGTTTGCCAAGACCGACATCCAGAACCTGATGGCGCGCAATCTGCCCGAAGCAGATATTGCAGCCAGCATCTTCCATTCCATCGCCGTACAGACGGTGGTAACGCTTTCTCACGGCATCAGTTTCGAGGCTCCTATCCTGCTCTGCGGCGGTCCGCTGACCTTTCTTCCGGCTCTCCGCAAGGCTTTCTGCGATTATCTCCATCTTACACCAAACGACTTCATCGTATCAGAAAACAGCAATCTCATTCCGGCTCTGGGCTGTGCTTATCGGGCTAAATCGGCAGAATCTGCAGCCTCAGTTTCTGTTCTCAGAAGTCGGATGAAGAAAGAAATACAAACGGAATGGACCAGCAGTCTGCTGCCTCTGTTCAAGAATGAGAAAGAGCACCAGGAATGGCTCAAATCTAAGGCGAAATTCGCTACGGAAACCAAACCGCTGAATAAAGGAAAACAGCAGGTTGTGATTGGTATTGATTCGGGGTCTACTACGACTAAAATCGTTGCGGTAAGGGTGAATGCGGGGACGCCTATGGGAGATATTGTCTTTACCAATTACCGCCTGAACCTGGGAAATCCGATCAAGGCGGTAGCGGATGGACTGAACGCCCTGAAGCAGGAAGCTGCATTGCGAGGCGCAGAACTGGAAATCGTAGGTTCCTGCTCTACAGGTTACGGCGAAGAACTTATCAAGGCGGCTTTCGGCCTCGACAGCGGCATTATCGAAACAATGGCGCACGAAAGAGCTGCTGCCTCACTCATGCCTGATGTGAGTTTTATCCTGGACATCGGCGGACAGGACATGAAGGCAATCTTCGTTGAGAAAGGGGCTGTGGTGCGCATGGAACTGAACGAGGCTTGCAGTTCGGGCTGCGGAACATTCATCCAGACCTTTGCCAACAATATGGGTTATTCTGTAGGCGATTTTGCTCAACTCGCCTGCCAGTCGAAGGCTCCCTGCGACCTGGGAACCCGCTGCACCGTCTTCATGAACTCGAAGGTGAAGCAGGTGCTCAGAGAGGGCGCATCTGTTGCTGATATTTCTGCCGGAATCTCTTATTCTGTCATCAAGAACTGTCTTTATAAGGTATTGAAACTCCATGGTAATGAGAACCTTGGAGACAAAATCGTTGTACAGGGAGGTACGATGAGAAACGATGCGGTGGTAAGAGCATTTGAGTTGCTCACCCATACCGAAGTGGCACGAAGCAACATGCCTGAACTGATGGGCGCCTACGGTTGTGCCCTTCATGCGGCGGCAGATTATAAACATCGCACATCTGCAGAAGATACGCACCCTGCCTCATCAAGAACCATCGATGAGCTGCTGAATCTGGCTCATTATGAAACCAAACAGCTGCAATGCAAAGGCTGCGAAAACCATTGTTATGTTTCCCGCTACACCTTTACCGGCGGCAACAGGTTCTACTCCGGAAACAAGTGTGAGCGTGTGTTCAACAACAAGGGAGCAAACGGGATAAAAGGCAAAAATATCTACGAATACAAATACTGCTTACTATTTGACAGAGAGACAGTTAACCCACCTACTACCGCGTTTCGCGGTAGATGGGTAGGCATTCCTCGCATCCTCAACATGTACGAGGAATATCCGTTCTGGAATGCGCTGCTCCGGGCAGCAGGATTGGGCGTGATTCTCTCTTCCGATTCCACTTTCAGCCAGTATGAAGGAGCCCTGAATACGGTGATGAGCGATAATATCTGCTTCCCGGCTAAACTGGCTCACAGTCATCTGAAGGAACTCAACGAGAACCCGAAGGTAGACCGCATCCTCATGCCATACGTGGTTTATGAGCATAATGACGACCCGAAGAATACACTGAACAGTTTCAACTGTCCGGTCGTTTCGGGCTACAGCGATGTCATCAAGTCGGTTATCAATCTGAAGAAACCGATTGATACGCCCGTCATCAACTTTGCCCAGCCTAAGGCGCTGGAAAAACAGATTACCGATTATCTCAAGCAACTGGGAGTAAGCAAGAAGACTGCCCGTAAAGCGCTGAGAGAGGCCCTCTATGCTCAGGCAGTATATGCTGCTGAAATCAAGAAACAAGGCTGGGAGATTCTGAAGCCGAACAAGGGACTTACGATTCTGCTGGCTGGCCGTCCTTACCATACAGACCCGCTGATTCAGCACAAGCTGAGCGAGATGATTGCCAATCTGGGAGTCAACGTCATCAGCGAAGACATCGCCCGGGGTAATCTCTTTGCAGATTTCAAAGACTTCAATCTGGAGGACCTGGCGGCAGAAAGAAATGAGGCAGCATTAGCCAGCCAAGACAACAACGAAGCATACAACTGTCAGCCAGAGACTTATCTCGTAAAGCAATGGGCGTATATGAACCGCATTCTGAAGGCAGCGCAATGGGCAGCCGAACAGGGAGATGAGGTTCATTTCGTCCAGATGACCAGCTTCGGCTGCGGTCCTGACAGTTTTATCCAGGACGAGATTCGCGACATCATGAAGCGCCACAACAAGCCGTTCACGCTGTTGAAGATAGATGACGTGAGCAATATCGGCTCCCTGAAGCTCCGTGTCCGCTCGCTCATAGAAAGCCTGAAGGGAGTAAAGGAAGTGAAGAGTGAAGAACGAAGAATGAAGAAACAACGTTCGGCGGCCGAAGGGAAAGCCAATTCAACAGCTGAAGAAATTCAGCATTCAACACTCAACACTCAACATTTACAACAGACCAAGGTATTCACCAGGCAGGATATTCATCGCAAGATTCTCGCTCCTTTCATGACCGAATACCTCACCCCTATCATTCCGCCTATCCTGAAACTGATAGGCTATGATGTTGAGGTACTTCCGATGAGCGATGAGGTAAGCGCCGAACTCGGCTTGAAGTTTGCCAACAACGAAGTCTGCTATCCGGCAACCCTCATCGTCGGCGACATCATCAAAGCCTTGAAATCAGGCAGATACGACCTGAATAATACGGCAGTAGTGATGAGTCAGACGGGCGGCCAGTGTCGCGCAACCAACTACGCCGGTCTCATCAAGCGTGCGATGATCTCCAATGGATTCCAGGACATTCCGCTGCTCACGCTCGGTGTAACAGCCTCAACAGGCGAAGCATCAGGCTCAACAGACGACAAGCAAGACTACAACGAGCAGGACGGCTTCAATGTGCCTTGGCTGAAATACAGTCAGATTATCGTTACCGCCATTTTCTATGGCGATGCAATCAACGAAATGTACAACGCCTGCATTGTAAGAGAGCGTAAACCGGGCATTGCCAGAGAGTTGCGCGATAAATACATGCAGCTGATAGACGGACCTATCGCCCAGAATTCAGCCAAAGGACTCATCCGACTCCTGGAACAGGCAGCCGAAGAATTCAACCAGATGACCCTCGACAGAACGTTGCCGAAGGTAGGAATCGTAGGCGAAATCTTCCTGAAGTTCAATCCTTTCGCCCACCAGTTTCTGGAGCAGAACATCATTTCGCGCGGCATAGAGGTGGTTCCGCCTCTGCTTGCCCCCTTCTTCCTGCAGGAATTTGTGAATGTAGAGATACAGAAACACATGCGGCTGAGTTGCACCAAAGTGCCCGATTTCATCATCAAGGGCGCTTATCAGGCGCTGATAGGCAGAAGATTGCGCCAGGTAAACAAGGCAGCCGGCAAGTTCCGCTACTTCCGTCCGTTCACCAATATCTATGATGATGCGAAGGACGTACAGGGACTGGTTTCGCTCGCAGCCCAGTTTGGCGAAGGCTGGCTTCTGCCTGCCGACATCGTAGGTTACATCCGTGATGGCGTGAACAACATCATCTCGCTCCAGCCTTTCGGCTGCATCGCTAACCACGTGATTTCCAAAGGCATCGAGAAACGTCTCCACGACCGGTTCCCAATGCTCAACCTCGTATCGCTCGACTTCGATTCCGGTGTTTCAGAGGTAAACGTCACCAACCGACTGCTCCTCTTCCTGGACAGTATCGCAAAATAAGACAAGCCAGACCCATGTACGGTAAAACACCGTATATGGGTCTTTCCGTCTTTCATCCCTCAAAAAATCCCTCTAAAAAACACAAAAAAACGTAGCTATTTCTTTGTCATTCAAGAAAATAATCGTATCTTTGCACTCAAATTTTATTGAGACATTAAGAAAATGAGTAAAGATACATTAACTCATCAGTTGACAGAGACCATCGAGGAGCTTTCGAGCGCCGAATCTTTGAAGGGTCTCTTTCATCAGCATCGAGACGGGAATCCACTTCCTTCGGGCAAGGCGCTCGAAGAAATCATCAGTTTGTCCCGTTCTATCCTCTTTCCGGGATATTTCGGCAATTCTTCGGTAAATATCTCAACCATCAAATATCATATTGGAGTAAGAGTAGAGAAACTCTATGAGATGCTGTCAGAGCAGATCCTCGCCGGTCTCTGCTTCGCCAATGACTGCGAAACGGAAACCCAGGCAGAACTGCAGCACCAGCGTGCCAAGGCAGGCGTGATTGCAGCCAAGACAATCATGGAATTTCCAAGACTGCGCAAGATTCTGGCTACCGATGTAGAGGCTGCCTACGAGGGCGACCCGGCTGCCATGAGTCACGGAGAAATCATCTCCTGCTACCCGGTCATCAAGGCGATTACCAACTACCGCATCGCCCACGTACTGCACGAACTGGGAGTGCCGCTCATTCCGAGAATGATGACTGAGCTGGCTCATTCGGAAACCGGTATTGATATCAACCCGGAGGCTACCATCGGCAAGCACTTCACCATCGACCACGGTACGGGTGTGGTGATTGGAGCTACCTGCATCATCGGCGACAATGTGAAGCTCTACCAGGGTGTAACCCTCGGAGCCAAGAGTTTCCCACTCGATAAGGACGGCAATCCTATCAAGGGAATCCCTCGCCACCCTATCCTCGAAGATAATGTCATCGTCTACGCCAATGCTACCATCCTAGGTCGCATCACCATCGGAGAAGGCTGCGTAGTGGGAGCCAACGTATGGGTTACCAAGGATATGAAACCAAAAACAAAGAAATATAAAAAAGAAAAACAAAGTTTATTAGATATAGAATTCAATAATGGAACAGGAATTTGAACTCATTGCCAAGACCTTCATGGGCCTCGAGCCAGTCTTGGCTGAAGAGCTCACCCAGTTGGGTGCCAATAATGTACAGATCGGTCGCCGCATGGTATCTTTCACTGGCGACAAGGAAATGATGTATCGTGCTAACTTCCAGTTGCACACAGCCATCCGTATCTTGAAACCTATCAAGCACTTCAAGGCACGTTCTGCCGAGGAGGTGTACGACGAGATTCAGAAGATTAAGTGGGATGACATCTTAGACGTGAAGAAGACTTTCTCGGTAGATTCTGTGGTCTATTCAGAGGAGTTCCGCAACTCACGCTTCGTGACTTACAAGGTAAAGGATGCCATCGTGGACTGGTTCCGCGAGAAGCAGGGCACACGTCCTAACATCAGCGTTTCTAACCCTGACATCCGCCTCAACATCCATATTGCTGAGGATAAGGCTACGCTGAGTCTCGACTCAAGTGGCGAGAGTCTGCACCGCCGTGGCTACCGTCAGGAGCAGGTGGAGGCACCATTGAACGAGGTGCTGGCTGCCGGTATGATCCTGATGACCGGCTGGAAGGGCGAATGCGACTTCATCGACCCAATGTGCGGTTCGGGAACCATCGCCATCGAGGCTGCCCTCATCGCCCGCAACATCTCTCCAGGTGTATTCCGCAAGGAGTTTGCCTTCGAGAAGTGGAACGATTTCGACCAGGATCTCTTCGATATGATTTATAACGACGACTCTCAGGAGCGCGAGTTTGAGCACCATATCTATGGTTACGATGTTGACATGAAGGCTGTAAACACAGCTAACCTCAACGTTCGTGCTGCCGGTCTTAGCAAGGACATCACCATCTCACAGGCTGATTTCAAGGACTTCACCCAGCCAGCCGAGAAGAGCATCATCGTGATGAACCCTCCATACGGCGAGCGCATCTCTACCCCTAACCTCCTGAACACCTACAAGATGATAGGTGAGCGTTTCAAGAAGGCTTTTGCCGGCAACGAGGCTTGGGTATTGAGCTACCGCGAGGAGTGCTTCGAGCAGATTGGTCTGAAACCATCTATCAAGATTCCTGTATTCAACGGAAGCTTGGAGTGCGAATTCCGCAAGTATGTGATGTTCGACGGCAAGATGAAGGACTTCCGTTCTGAAGGCGGTATTGTGAAGACTGAGCGCGAGAAGAGCGAGATGGCTCAGAAGCACCGTTTCAAGAAGGAGCGTGAATTCAAGAAGCGTGTAAGCGAAGAGACTGAAAACGAGGAAGACGATATCCGTTCTTTCAAGTTCCATACTCACCGCCTGGAAGACTTCGAGAAGAAGCGTGCTGAGTTCCATAAGGGCGGTCGTTCACGTATCGGTGGCGGCGGTCGACGCAATGATGACGACGATGACAAGCGTGGCAGCCGTAGCTTCAAGGGTGACCGCAAGGGTGGCCGTGACTTCGGTGGCAAGCGCGACGGAAAGCGTTTCGAGAAAGGCGACAAGCGTGGTGGCTTCAAGGGTGACAAACGTGGTGGCCGTGATTTCGGAGGCAAGCGCGGAGGCAAGAAGAACTTCAGCGTTGACTTCGACGACGAGGATTAAAGACATATCGACCCATACGTCGTGTTTCACGACGCATGGGTAGTAAACCCGATAAAGTAAAGTAAAGAATATAATGAATCTGAAGAATTCAATTTATAAATTATCTTTTGCTGCTATGATTATGATGGCTATGAATGCAACCGACTTACAGGCTCAGGGCGTGGTTCCTGCTCAGAAAGGCGAGAAAACCTTTACGCTGGAAGACCTGAACTTCGGCGGCAACAACTATCGTAACATGGTAGCTAAGAACCGCTGGTGCACCTGGTGGGGCAATGAACTCGTTCGCCAGGATGTGGATGCCTGCTATCTCGTCAACAAGACGACAGGCAAGGAGACCAGACTCTTCGGCATCAATGACATCAACCAGTGGATTGCTCCTACCAAGGACATCAAGGTAAGAGCCCTCTACAATGCACTCTTCCCTTTTGCAGGCAAGAGCATCGTGATGGTAAGCAACGGCAGCAAGACTTATACCGTCGACTTCAAGAAGCATAAACTGCTGAGCGAGATGGATTTTGCTGACGGCGAGAACCTTCTGGAGGCTAACGCCCAGCAGAACGCCTTCGCCTATCTGAAGGGCAGCAACCTCTATGTGCGCACCTTCGATGTAACCAGCAACGCCCTGACAAAAGAGAAGAAATCTCACGATTTCCAGCTCTCAAAGGACGGAAGCCGCGAAATTGTTTATGGACAGAGCGTTCACCGCGATGAGTTCGGTATCAGCAAGGGAACCTTCTGGAGTCCGAACGGCGAACTGCTCGCCTTCTATCGCATGGACCAGAGTATGGTAACCGACTATCCGCAGGTCGACATCCCGGAAATCGGTTTCAATCATCCTGAAACACAGAGTTGCATTGCTACTCCTGCCCCAGACAAGTATCCGATGACTGGCGAGACTTCACACAAGGTAACCGTAGGCGTGTTCGACTGCATGACCGGCAAGACCATCTATCTGAAGGCTGGCGATCCAACCGACCGCTACTTCACCAACATCGCATGGAGTCCGGACAGCAAGACCATCTATATGTTCGAACTGAACCGCGACCAGAACGACTGCCGTCTGACTGCCTACAATGCAGAAACCGGCGAGAAGACAGGCGAACTCTATCGCGAGACCGATGAGAAATATGTAGAACCATGTCATCCTATCCAGTTCCTGCCTTGGGACAGCAACAGCTTCATCATGCAGAGCCGCAAGGATGGTTACAACCACCTCTACATCTGCACCCTGGGCAAGCACGGAAGCCGCATGGCAAGCAATACAGAATCACTTGAAATCCGGCAGTTGACTTCCGGCAAATGGGAAGTGATGGAAGTGCTCGGTTTCAACAGCAAGCGCAAGAGTATCATCATCGCATCCAACGAGAAATCGCCTATCCAGAGAAACATCTTTGCCGTAGATACAAAAACCGGCAAGCGTACGCTGGTAGATGATTGCGGCAAGGGATGGCACAGCGCCACTTTGAGCGAGAACGGACAGTATGTCTTCGACAACTACTCTACTCCTACCGTGCCTCGCAAGATTGCCCTCGTGAATACCGAGAACGGCAAGCGCACCGCTTACTTCACTGCCGAGAACCCTTGGAAGGGCTACAACGTGCCTGAGTACAGCTGCGGTTCCATCAAGGCTGCCGATGGCGAAACAGACCTCTACTGGAGAATGGTGAAACCGGTAAACTTCGATCCAAACAAGAAGTATCCTACCATTATATATGTATATGGTGGACCTCATGCCCACAACGTAGATGCCCGCTGGAACTACTCTAGCCGTGGTTGGGAAACCTACATGGCAGAAAAGGGCTATCTGCTCTTCATCCTCGACAACCGTGGAAGCGAGAACCGTGGCAAGGCTTTCGAGCAGGCTACCTTCCGCCAGCTCGGACAGATTGAGATGCAAGACCAGATGAAGGGCGTGGAATATCTGAAGACGCTTCCTTACGTAGATGCTGACAAGATTGGCGTTCACGGCTGGAGCTTCGGCGGATTCATGACCATCTCGCTGATGACCAACCACCCTGATGTGTTCAAGGTAGGCGTAGCAGGCGGTCCGGTAATCGACTGGCACTGGTACGAGGTGATGTATGGCGAGCGCTATATGGACACCCCACAGACCAATCCAGAGGGTTACAGGAAGACCTCTCTGCTCTATCAGGCAAAGAACCTGAAGGGCAAGCTGCAGATTATCCAGGGCTTGAACGATGTGACTGTAGTGCCACAGCACTGCCTCACCTTCCTCAAGGCTTGCATCGCAGCAGGCACCCAGCCAGACTTCTTCGTCTATCCTGGTGAGCCTCACAACATGAGAGGTCATCAGAGCACTCATCTGCATGAGCGCATCAGCAATTATTTCTTCGATTATCTCAAGTAAATATCTAGGAGTAAACTTCCCCGACAAAGAGGAGTTTACTCCTACATCAAATAACAAACAATAACTTACAGCAAATGAAAATTTTATTGTTAGGAGGCGGTGGCCGCGAGCACGCCTTAGCATGGAAAATCGCTCAGAGCGAGAAGTGTGAGAAACTCTTCATCGCTCCTGGTAATGCCGGTACACAGAATGTCGGCGAGAACGTAGATATCAAGGCAGACGACTTTGAGGCGCTCAAGAACTTCACAGTTGAAAATGGCGTTGATATGGTAGTAGTTGGTCCGGAAGACCCATTGGTAAAGGGTGTTTACGATGACTTCAAGAACGATCCTCGCACCCAGAACATCCCTGTCATCGGTCCATCAAAGGCTGGCGCCGTATTGGAAGGCAGCAAAGACTTTGCCAAGAAGTTCATGAAGCGCCACAACATCCCTACTGCCCAGTATGAGACTTTCGACGGCGAGCACGTAGAAGAAGGCTTGAAATTCCTGGAGACACTGAAGGCTCCTTATGTATTGAAGGCTGACGGTTTGTGCGCTGGTAAGGGCGTTCTCATCCTCCCTACCCTGGAAGAGGCTAAGAAAGAGTTCAAGGAGATGCTCGGCGGTATGTTCGGCAACGCTTCTGCACGCGTAGTCATCGAGGAATTCCTCAGCGGCATTGAGTGCTCTGTATTCGTATTGACCGACGGCAAGAACTACAAGATTCTGCCTGAGGCTAAGGATTACAAGCGCATCGGCGAGCACGATACCGGTCTGAACACTGGCGGTATGGGTAGCGTTACCCCTGTACCATTCGCTACCAAGGAGTGGATGCAGAAGGTAGATGAGCGCATCATCCGTCCTACAGTAGAAGGACTTGCTGAGGAGAACATCGACTATAAGGGATTCATCTTCTTCGGTCTGATCAACGTTGAAGGCGAGCCTATGGTAATCGAGTACAACTGCCGTATGGGTGATCCAGAGACTGAGAGCGTGATGCTCCGTCTGAAGAGCGACATCGTGGATCTCTTCGAAGGTGTAGCAGCAGGCGATTTGGACAAGCGCAGCATCGAGTTTGACGAGCGTGCTGCAGTCTGCGTAATGCTCGTAAGCGGCGGTTATCCAGAGGCTTACAAGAAGGGTTATCCTATCCATGGCATCGATGACGTGGAAGGCTCAGTAGTATTCCACTCCGGTACAGCCATGAAGGATGGTCAGGTTGTTACCAATGGTGGTCGTGTCATCTGCGTAAGCAGCTATGGCAAGAACAAGGAAGAAGCCCTGAAGAAGAGCTTTGCCGAGGCACAGAAGATCCAGTTCACCGACAAGTACTTCCGTTCTGATATCGGACAGGACCTTTAGTTTTTTAATGTTGAATGTTGAATGTTGAATGTTGAATTGCCTAACGGACTCAAGGGCGCTAGCCTAATTCAACATTCAACACTGAACATTCAACATTCAACATTCAACATTCAACATTGAATTAGATGTTAAGAAAGAAAACTTTTCAAAATAAAGTAGCGGCTAGCCGCTACTCTTTACCTATTACTGCAACCCTTGCCACACTGGTTTGGGTTGCAGTAGGTTTATTGGTATCCAATATCTGGGTAGAATTTGCTTTCACAGCCATGTCTACTCTGCTGATGGTGGAACTGAACAACCGTAATGCCCTGATGCGTACCTACAGCCGAATGGTATCCTGCAGTTTTCTGGCATTAATGACGATGGCAGGACTCCCCCACCTCTCTTTAAAAAGCAGTATTGTGACGATGTGTTTCATCGCCTTTTATCTCATTATCTGGAATTGCTATCAGGATAAACGCTCAACAGGCTGGACTTTCTACGCCTTTGCCTGCATCGGTCTGGCATCGTTGATTTTCGTGCAGATAGGCTATTTCATGCCTATACTGTGGATTATGATGATGGTGTTTACCCTCTCGTTTAGCATAAAGACATTCTTTGCATCCCTGGTAGGTCTCATCGTGCCCTACTGGTTTGCAGCCGGCTATTTCTTCTATACCGACAACATACAGGGGTTGGCAGATCACTTCTGTGAATTCATCAACTACAGCGAACTCTTTGATTATTCGCAGGTTACCGACCATCAGATTCTGAACCTGAGTTTCGTTACCCTGCTCACCATCATCGGTTCCATCCACTTCATACGCACCAGCTACGGCGATAAGATACGCACCCGCATGATCTACGAAACGTTTATCATGTTATCGGCTGCCAGCATCATCTTCATCATCCTGCAGCCTCAACATATACAGGAACTGGGCGGCATTCTGATTGTGAATACAGCACCGCTTATCGCCCATTTCATCACATTCACCAGAGGTAAGTTTACCAACATCACCTTCATCCTGCTGCTCATCATGCTGGTACTTATCATGGCATATAACATACTCGTACCAGAAACCATATTACTATGAGTTGGATAATAGATTTCTTAATGAGCTGGGGCTACTGGGGCATGCTGGTAGCAGCCTTCCTTGCCGGCAGTTTCTTTCCCTTCAGCAGCGAGGTGGTCATGTCGGGTTTACAGGCTGCCGGACTGGAACCTATCCAGCTCGTACTGTATGGAAGCATCGGCAATGTGCTCGGTTCTATGTTCAATTATGGCGTAGGACGGATGGGCAAACTGGAATGGATAGAAAAATATCTGCATGTAAAGAAAGAGAGTCTCGACAAGGCTCAGAACTTCATGGCCGACAGAGGTGCCTGGATGGGGTTCTTCGCCTTTCTGCCCCTGTTGGGAAGTGCCATCACCATCGTTTTGGGACTGACGAGAGCCAACATCGTGATTTCTGTCATCAGCATCACCATCGGAAAGGTGTTGAGATATGTACTGCTGGTTTACGGACTCAGTTTCATCTTTTAAACAAGCTGCAAAGAAAACAAAGAATTGATTCATATAGATTGACTGCTTATGAGAAAGTATTTATACCTTATTATATTATGTGTGGTTTTCGCGGGCTGTAAAGGCAGCCAGCAGAAAGGCAAAACCGCAGAAAGTAACGGAAAGGAATCTGTCGCCAACAGCGATGGCAAACCTGCTGTTACCGTAACCATCCCTCCCTACAGGTTTTTCGTTGATAAGATTGCCGGAGATAAGGTGGATGTCAACGTGATGGTATCCAACGGCAACAATCCTGAAACTTACGAGCCTTATGCCCAGCAGATGATGGAACTCTCCAGGAGTGCCCTCTATCTGAAAGTAGGAAGCATCGGTTTCGAACAGATCTGGATGAAGAAACTGCAGGACAACGCTCCAGACATGAAGGTGATAGATACCTCCACAGGCATCACGCCTGCCAAGACACCAGGCGGCAATACCGACCCGCATGTATGGATGAGTTGCAAAAACGCCCGCATCATCTCCAGCAACATCTTCAAGGCGCTCTGCAATCTGGAGCCGAAGAACAAGGCATTCTTTGAGAAGAACTATCTGTCGCTGCTGAAGATCATCGACAAGCGAGACAGCACCATCAGAGAGGGTTTCAAGAATCATCCCGAGATGGTACGCAAGTTTGTGATCTATCACCCTATCCTCACCTACTTTGCCCGTGATTACCAGC
>ERZ1023666.519-NODE-519-length-15833-cov-11.741095_pt1 | contig 15833 bp, 7 predicted proteins | sample MGYA00380341_ERZ1023666 | MGnify/ENA primary metagenome ERZ1023666 (study PRJEB33179, sample SAMN07448983) | human gut metagenome | biome: Human-gut; feature: Human associated habitat; material: Faeces | host: Homo sapiens | place: India: Bhopal | collected...
CTTATAAATAATGTTAAATATAGTGTTGCGGAATTAAGGGTAATTAAATAAAGAAAAGCCTATCGTTCATGGTCGAAAAAGGGATGTTTTATGTCCTTTTTTCGACCTTTTTGCATTTTAATCGAAATTTAATGCCTTTTTTAGAACAACCTATCTAATTTTTTACTAACTTTGCAAAAGAAGATAAGAGCACTCGGCAATCTGAAAGTTGTCTTTCATTGCGCCCGTTTGCAATTTCTTCACATAAGAGTTAAATAAAACATTAATTAATCTTTTAAATCTTACGTTTATGAATAAAATTTTACGCATTTCAATGATCGCTGTATTGGCATTAATTGCTAATTTCAGCTTTGGACAGGCTTACAAAACGTTGACCTTCCCAGATGACAACAAAGCCACCAACGGAATAAGTGGTTACGACAAGACATGGACAGCCAAAATTGGTACTGACTCATGGTCAATTGTAAAATTCAACAATAATAATTGGAATAACAATTGGACATTTATAAAATGTGGTGGAAAGAAAGGTGCATTTGTAGGAACCATCACTACAGATTTTGCTATTGATAAAGCCATTTCTTCTGTTGTAGTTAATATTGATAGAATCAAAGCTGCTTCCGTCAATTCTATCAAACTTGAAGTTACATCAGACAAAGAAGGCAAAACTGTTCTTGAAACAGTAAACCTCGAAAAGTTGGCAGCAGGAGATGCCGTATTCACAATTAAAACGCCAAAAGAAAACTGCTATTACAAACTGATATTCGATTGCAAACAAGATAAGGATAATGGTTTAATTACCGTAAAATCTGTAGAATATTACAAGGCAGGTGATGCTCCTATCATCGTTGACATTTCAAACACTCCTGAGACAGCTTATACAGTAGCAAAGGCAAAGGAACTGATTGATGCAGGAGAAGGTTTATCTACTGAGGTTTATGTAAAGGGCATTATCTCAAGTGTAGGTACACTCAACACCACATTTAATAGCTTGACATACAACATTTCAGATGATGGTACAGCTACAGAACAACTGAATATTTATAGTGGTAAATATTTCGGAGGTGCAGATTTCACATCAGCTGACCAACTCAAAGTGGGTGACGTAGTCATCGTAAAGGGTCAGTTGAAGAAATACGGCGAAACCTACGAATTTGATAAGAATAATCAACTCTACTCTTTGAATGGTGTAAACCACTGGCATCAACAACATCACAACCGATGCAACACTGGAGAATGCTCCTGCATTCAACCTCGCAGGTCAGAAGGTAGGTAAGGCATACAAGGGTGTAGTCATTAAGGCTGGCAAGAAGTTCGTACAGAAGTAATTTTTCTCTTTTCGGACAGAATAAATTGGGTAGGAGGTAAATGTTATACATAAAAGACATTTACCTCCTACTTTCATATTTACCAATCTCCAACACCACTTCACATGAAGTACAACCGACATGGAAGCCGACTGACTTATACATATTGTAGAACTGGTCTATCTATCAACATACCAGCATCAATACTCCTTTTACTTTTACAATGCCTTTTCGTATCTTCTCCAAGCTCTTACCATGCGGTACTTTGAAACCTGATGCGTATCGGCGAAGGTGCGAGGCAAAAGGTCATAGGAGCTTCTGCACCTTCAGATCGTGCCTTCTGCACCTTCAGAGCATATGGCGCTTACTTGCGATAGCTGAATAAAAAAAGGTCTTCTGCCGAAACAGAAGACCTTATATTTTTTTGCGACTTGCAGGAACGAAGTCCTGCAAGAGAAAACGAAATTACTTGTTGATGAACTTTTTGCCGTTCTTGATAACAAGACCCTTAGCATTGCTTGCCACTTTCTGACCCATGAGGTTGAATGTAGCACCCTCGTTTGCTGCCTCAGAAGCATTGATGTTTGAAATGCCAGAAGTGCCAGAAGTAACCTTGATGGTATAGATATTCAAGCCACCATTAGGATACAAGAAAATCTTACCGGCACCACCAGTATAGTGAACAGTCTCACCCTTAATTTCATTAGCAGCCAATGAGATTTTACCTACATTAGTTTTTTCAGAAGCACCTGTTGCCAAAGCATCTACGTACAATTCCTTAGCATCAGTCTTGTTTGAAGTTGTACAAGCTACATAAACATCACAAGCACCTGTTACATCGAAAGCCAACACGCGGTAGTTAGGAGTAGCATTGTCAACGAAGTCACCCTTGCCACCAAACTTCAAACGCTGTGTATACTTTACGCCATCAATAGTTTTGTTGTTGGCATCAACGGTAACAGCACAAGGATTTCCCTTAGAATCCTTACCAGCATAAACTGTCAAGCCATCCTGTGTAGTTGTTTCATTGAATGTAGCAGCATTCCATTTACTAAAGTTCCATTCCTGAGTCTGTGCATTAACACTTGCTGCCATAGCGACAGCGGCAATAAGAGTAAAGAATTTCTTCATAATCGTTTGTTTTTAGTTTGTTTTGTTTGTTTTATGTTTTAGAAATTAGTCTTTGATATGACTACGATGCAAAAGTACAACTTAATCGTAAAAAATGCAAGACAAAAATGCAAGAATTCATCGTAAACGTTTACGTGAGTTTAATTAGATTAAGGAGGAACAACTATCAAGATTTTGCATTACCTTTGTACCCAAGTCAAAGCTGCACTCGGCATAACATTCAAGCAAGTTTGATGTTCTGCGCTCGTTTGCATTACCTTTGTACCCAAAAGCAGTCCCCTTAACTCCTAATCTTATTTACTGGAAACAATATAAAGTATATATAACCTAAAAAAGTAACAAACAAATGAACAGAAATCTACTAAGATTCGGACTACTATGCTTAGTCCTACTCGTTTCAGTCGTTACAAAGGCTGGTGATTTCCGAGACATTAAGCTCGACTTGGCAGGCGGCAGTTTATTTACTGCTGATGAAATGTCAACTCAGTCGGCTACATCTTTCGGAGTCTCAATAGCCACCGACGGAAGCGCGACTCGTGTTGCAGCAGATGCAACGGATGCTAATGTTGCGATTTCATGCAAGTATCATGACAATCAACATGGAGTGACCAACTTCAAGGCAACAGTCCCTGTAACAGGTCCCGTAAAAATCACAATGGGTAATTGTTTCTATGGTAGTCCTGCCACTGTAAAAGACGCACAAGGAACCACCATCGGAACAATTAATGTAAAAGAAGCAGGAAATTGCTGGCATGGAAACAAAACCGCCAATGTAACCTCTTGCGTTTACAAAGGCACAGAAGCCACTACCCTTACTATAGAAGGTGGAGGCTATGTTCCTTATTTGGCAGTTGAGGCTGTAAACGCTGCTGACTTGGCAAGTGACATTACCCTCACTTACTCTTTGGGAACAACGACAGCAGAAGGAACACTCCCTGCAAGCGCGACGGTAGAAGTGGGAAGCAGTTATACACTTCCTGTCAATACCACACTCTACGTAGCAGGCAGCACTTTGACAGGCTGGACAGATGGCACCAACACCTACAAGCCTGGTGAAACCATCACTGCTCCAAGCGCAAGCGCTACGTTGACCCCAGTGTTCACTACCAACACCAAGTCGCTTGCCGACCGCACAGAGGCAACCACCCTCACCTATTACTTCGGTCACAAGTATGGTGCGCAGGATATCAACTATCAAGGAAAGAAAGGCATTTTGGTAACCCAGGCTACTGTCGATGGTGAAACCATTGATGTAAAGATTGACCTTGATGGAACACCAAGCGGAGCTAAGTTCAACAATGCAGGCCGTACAGACGAATGGGCACAGATGAATGCAAACGGCATCATCACCGTACCTTCTTGCAAAGGTGCAACCATCGAAATGGCTGCATACGGCAACATCACAACAACAACCATCGATGGTCAGGCTGAATACACACAGGGTAAAGTCATCAGCCAGACCATTGCATCAAGTGCTGAAACTGTGAACATCGTCATTGGCGATGGTTCATACTATAGCTATTTGAAGATCACTCTTCCTGTCGTTGCAAGCAAACCTGCTGGCAAGACTTTCAACAACGAGGCTGCCAATGTCGTATTTGCGATGAACGACATTAACAACGCAAGTGCCAACACAACCTCTCCTACTGATGCTTTCAGCACCATTGCATTTGATTACGGAGCAAACTTATCTTTGAAAGGAATTCTCGAAATTACCAAGGCGGATGGTACCGCATCAGGTATCAAAGGTCTTAAAATAAATAATGACTCAGGAACTAAGCAAACTGAACTCAACTGGTTTGTTCGTCCTGCTGCAGGACTTACTTTCACCCCTACCAAGGTGAGCGGTTATGTAAACCGCTGTGGCACGGATGTAGAAAACGGAATCGTTATCAGCGCCCATAAGGCAAACGGAGAAGTGGTAGCACTGGGCACCTATACCGCATGGCGTCAAAGCAAGGCTACATCAAAACAAACTTATGATAACACCGCTATCCATCAGTTTGAAATCACACTGACAGCAGAGCAGCAGGCAGCCTTGGCTGGTACCGATGGCTTCTATCTGACATCTACTATCGGCGTAGCTAAAAATAAGCAGGCAGTTTTCGGTCCTGTTACTATCGAAGGCACCGTCAACGGAACACTCGTTGCAGTAAACAAATACAAACTCTCTGTCGTTACCAACCCTGAAGGCATCGCAGACATTACCGTCTATCCTAAGTCTGACGAATATCAGGAGAACGACGAGGTAACACTGACTGCAGCCGATAAATTCGGTTATAATTTTGTCAACTGGACAGACAAGAACGGCACAGTGCTTTCTACTGAGAGCAAATTCAAATACACCGTGACAGAAGACCAGACTCTCACTGCCAACTATAAGAAGGTAAACACCTATGCACTCGACGTAAACGTAGAAGGTGGCGCCAAGGACTATATGGTGACTCTCTCTCCTGCCCCAGAGATGGTAGATGGCAAGAAGATGTATGAAGAAGGTACAGAGGTAACTCTTACCGCAACAGGAAACGACATCATCGACTTCAACAACTGGAGCAATGGTGAGACAACAGCAGAAATCAAGACAACCATGAATGAAGACCAGGCTTTCACTGCCACATTCTCTGCCAAGGACTACATCGTGGCATGGGACTTCTATCAGGAAGGCAAGGAAGGTCGCACTGCCGACTTTGCTGCAGCAGACAATGACGCCGTACAGCTCGTACTCCGTGATGCAGAAGGCAACTCATACGGCTGGCTCGACAAGAGCAATATGGCTGGTGGTTACGAAGGCAAGAATGCAGCTGTCAACTGGACCAAGACTTCAACAAAGGCTCTGGGTGAAACCTACTGGCAGACCAAGTTCAACGCCACAGCATTCACCGATATCAAGGTAAAGAGCAGCATGCTCTACAATTATAATGCTTACGAGACCTACAATGTAGAGTACTCTCTTGATGGCGAGAAATGGACCAAGGTTGGCGCCATCGCTATGCCAGGTGCAAAGGCTTGGACAGCAGGCGAGTTCACTCTCCCTGCCAATGCCAGCAACCAGGCAGCAGTATTTGTTCGCTGGATTGCCGACAAGACTTCATCTGTCAAGGGAACAACAGGTACCAACGACGGTATCGCTCTCGCTCAGATCTATATCACAGGTACAGCCAAGCTCTTCGATGACGGCACAGCTCCTGTACTCCAGAGCCAGGTACCTGCAGTAGGTGCAACCAATGCTTCAGCCAATGGTAAGATTGTATTGACATTCGATGAGAAGGTAAAACTGACTGAAAGTGCCAAGGCAACCCTCAATGGTCAGGAGCTGACAGGTACTGTATCTGGCAAGACCATCACCTTTGCCTACAAGGGTTTGAGCTACGCAACAGAATATACCTTCGCTCTCGCAGCAGGTTCTGTAGCCGACTTGACAAACAATGCTATCCAGAGCGACATCACCTTCAGCTTCACCACCAAGGAGAAGCCTGCAGTAGCAAAAGCTCTGTATGATTTCATCGTACCAACAGACGGAACATTCACAGAAGCTCTCGCAGCAGCAGCCAAGCGTGCTGATACCAGCAAGCGTTTCCGCATCTTCATCAAGCAGGGCGACTATAAGATTCCTGCCAACCCGAACAGCATGGTGACTGGTATTGATGGCAAGCAGTATCCAAGTGCTACCACCTATATGAATACACCTAATGTATCTATCATCGGTGAAAGCAATGAGAATACTTCAATTACCAATACCGTACCAGCAGTAGAAAGCAGCAATGGCTACAATATCGCCAACGTATTGGAAGGTATCGGACGTGGTGATGTATTGAGCTTGGAAAGCGGTGCAACAAACACCTACTTCCAGGACATCAAGATGTACAGCAGCATGGGCGACGGCAAGGGTCGTGACATCGTACTCAACGATAAGAGTAACAAGACCATCTGCAAGAACGTCAACCTCTGGGCTTATCAGGACACCTACGTATCCAACAATCAGAAGGGCCGCTTCTACTTCGAGGGTGGTATCCTGCGTGGCAACACCGACTACCTCTGCGGTAAGGGTGACGTATATTATAATAATGTAGATCTCTTGATGTGTGGCACCGGCTATCTTGCCGTACCTTCGCAGCCTACCAAGTATGGCTACATCTTCAAGGATTGTACCATCAAGGACGGATCAAGCACAGGTATCAACGGTAAGTACAAACTCGGTCGTCCTTGGGGCAAGGGCACTCCTATCGCTCTCTTCATCGACACCAAGATGGAAGTGATTCCTACAGCAGCAGGTTGGGACGAGATGAGCGGTGGTTATCCTAAGCGATTTGCTGAATACAACTCTACCACAGCTACAGGCACTGCAGTAGACCTGAGCGGAAGAAAGCAGGTTTATGATGCCTACGATGCAAAGGATGGAAATAACTATACCAACCGTCGCAACGAGACAGCAGAAAGTCCTGTCCTTACAGCAGAGGAAGCTGCATTCTACACTATCGAAACCGTTATGGGCGGTGATGATGACTGGGATCCAACTGCTGCCACAGAACAGGCTTCAGCTCCAACTAATGTGAAGATTGCTGGTAACAACCTGACATGGGACAACAGCAACTATGCTCTTCTCTGGGCTGTATGCAAGAACGGCAAGGTAGTTGACTTCACCGTTGAGCCTACATACGCCGTTGACGATGCTTCAGCAACATGGAGTGTCCGTGCAGCCAACGAGATGGGAGGTCTTGGCGAGGCTACAGTAGCAAGCACCAGCACCGGCATTGAGAACATCGCAACTTCTTCCGATGTTTTAAGCACCAAGATTTACTCTGCCGACGGTGTTCAGGTAAGCAAGTTGCAGCGTGGCATCAACATCGTCGTAAAGACAATGACTGACGGCAGCAAGAAGACCAGCAAAGTGGTACTGAAGTAAAAGAAACTTCTGAATAAATAAAAAAGGTGCAATACCCGTTCGTGGGTGTTGCACCTTTTTTTTATACGAAAAAAAATTTTTTACGTAAATATTGAAAACGTTTACGTAGATTTTAACACACCATATTTATTAAAAAACCAAAAAAGATAGTATCTTTGCAGCGAAGAAATATATTTTTTTTACTAATCTAACCAAATAAATGTATGTCTGGTAATTTAAAACAAATTAGAATTGCGTTGGTTAGCATCATGCTGTTTTTTGCAGCAAGCCTATCTGCGCAAACCGTAAAGGGTACAGTTATCGACAATACGGGCGAGCCAGTAATCGGCGCCTCTGTCTTCGAGCAGGGTGTGCAGAGCAATGGCGTTGCTACCGATATTGATGGTAATTTCACCTTAACATTGAAAGGCAACAGTAAGAAACTGAAGATCTCATACATCGGTATGAAGACTCAGGTCGTAAATGTTGCAGGTAAATCAACCGTTTCCGTTAAGCTCGAGGACGAGTCCAACAGCCTTAACGACGTTGTCGTTATCGGTTACGGTACAGTAAAGAAGAAGGACTTGACAGGTTCTGTGTCTTCCATTTCTTCTAAGGAAATCGCCAACGTTCCTGTATCTAACGTCAGCGAGGCAATGACCGGTAAGTTGGCTGGTGTGAACATCACCACAACCGAAGGTTCACCTGACGCAGAGGTAAAGATTCGTGTACGTGGTGGTGGTTCTTTGTCACAGGACAACTCTCCTCTTTACATTGTCGATGGCTTCCCTGTAAGCTCTATCAGCGATATCGCTCCAAGCGAAATTGCAACCATCGACGTATTGAAGGATGCTTCTTCTACTGCTATTTATGGTGCCCGTGGTGCTAATGGTGTTATCATCATTACTACAAAGAGTGGTTCTGAAGGTAAGACTCAGGTAAACTTCAACGCATCTTACGGCTGGAAGAAGAACGCTAAGGAAATCGAAGTTCTCAATCCTTATGAATTCGTACTCTACCAGTACGAAACTGCAAGCGCCAGCAACAACCCATCAAACCTGGGTGGTAGCAACTATGGTAACTATGCAGACTATGACATCTGGAAATCAAGAGCAGGTCACAACTTCCAGGATGAGGTATTCGGTCGTACAGGTACACAGGCTATCTACAATGCCAACGTAAGTGGTGGTAGCAAGGACTTCAAGTACAATGTAAGCTATGCTCACAATCAGGAGAACAGCATCATGGAGAAATCTGGCTACAACAAGGACAACATCGGTGCTAAGTTGCAGGCCAAGCTCAACAAGTGGCTTACATTCGACTTTAATGCTCGTATGGCATACCAGAAGATCAAGGGCCTTAGCGGTGGTGCTGACACCAATGATAGCAATGCAGCCAACTCAACCGTAGCACAGACCATCACCTTCGCTCCTATCCAGGAGTTGGTATCTGCTGATGAAGACGAGGAAAACTCATCTTCTTCTCGCCGCTCACCAATGGAGCGTCTGGATGGTACTTACAAATTGCAGACACGTTTCCAGCAGAACTACAATGCTGCTCTGACATGGAAACCATTCAAGCACTGGACAGCCAAGACCGAGTTTGGCTATGGCTGGAAATACTATGACACAGACCAGGCATGGACAGCTTTGGCTGTTAACAACTCTAAGTTTGGTCACAATGGTCGTCCTCAGGCTCAGTTCGTACGCGACACATACAAGTCATGGCGCAACGCCAACACTTTGACTTATGACAACAATAAGCTCTTCGGTGGCCGTGATCACCTGAACGTATTGATTGGTCATGAGTGGAGCTCTGATATGCAGACTACACGTACCAGCACATCAGTAGACTTCCCTGTAGATTTCACTATCGATCAGATTCTTTCTTTCACCAATACAGCAGAAAGCACTCTTGGCAATGAGGTTGACATCAAGGCTAAGGACAATATGCTTTCTTTCTTCGGCCGTATCAACTACACCTTGGCAGACAAGTACTTGATGACCTTCACTCTGCGTGAGGATGGTTCTTCTAAGTTTGGTAAGGGCAATCGTTGGGGCTTGTTCCCATCATTGGCTTTGGCTTGGCGTATGTCTGACGAGAAGTTTATGAAGGGTGCCGACAAGTGGCTCTCTAACTTGAAGCTTCGTCTTTCTTTGGGTACAGCAGGTAACAACCGCATCCCTTCTGGTATGCTTTCTCCTACTTATGGCGTGGCTGATGCTGCTGGCAAGCACCCAGGCTTCAATGAGGTGAACACTGGTATGCTCGAGTCTTATAAGGCTAACGGCAAGACCGTTCTCTACAATCCTAACTTGAAGTGGGAAACCACTACAACCCGTAACTTCGGTATCGACTACGGTTTCCTCCGTGGCCGCATCTACGGTACTTTGGACTTCTATTGGAATACAACCAAAAACTTGCTGATGCTTCAGACTTTGCCTTCAGCAACAGGTTATGAGCGTCAGTACCAGAACGTAGGTACTACCTCTAACAAGGGTATTGAGTGGGCACTGAATGCTGCTATCGTAGACAGCAAGAAGTTTAACCTCAACTTCAACTTCAACATCTCTTACAACAAGAACAAGATTGACAAGTTGGAAGGTGGCGCACACTATGAGACATCAAGCTGGGGTGGTACCAAGGTAACCAAAGGCAATGGTGACTTCCTGCTTGAGGAAGGTGGCCGCTTAGGTGAGCTTTGGGGCTACAAGCAGCAAGGTTTCTATACCGTATTCGACCCTGCAACAGGCACAGGCGACCTTATCTATGATGGTGCCAAGTGGCGCTTGGCTACAGAGGCTGACGGTCATGTAGGTGGTGACGTAAATAACAAATCTTACTCTAAGTTTGGTGGTTCTCTCTATCCTGGTGGTGCCAAGGTAGAATGTGATGAGAATGGTGATCCTGTCTTCCAGCGCTTGGGCAATACCGTTCCTGAAGTAACTGGTGGTTTCGGATTCGATGGTATGTGGAAGACCAACTTTGGTAACTTCGACTTCAACATCTTCTGTAACTATTCTTTGGGCAACAAGATCTACAATGCTACAGCACAGGGTGCTTCTTTCTACAGCGGTACTTCTGCAGGTTGGAACATTATCAATGATTACAACTCTAACAACCGTTACACATGGGTAGACCCAACTAATGGTTTGAACCTCGGTCGTCCTTCAAGTTCAACTGTTGAAGCTTATGGTGGTGTTGAGGGCTTGATGAGCCGTCTCAACGAGATCAACGCCAATGCTAACGTATGGAATCCAGCAGCCAACAGCAATATGGTGATCTTGGATACCTACTTGGAGGATGCTTCATTCTTGCGCATCAATAACATTACCGTAGGTTACACATTGCCTAAGAACTGGGTAAAGAAAGCATGGCTTGAGAGCGTACGTGTATACTTCACTGCTTACAACGTATATTGCTTCACCAACTACAGTGGTTACGACCCAGAGGTGGACACATCTTCTAAGGGTAATCCTATGACACCAGGTATCGACTACGCTGCTTATCCTAAGAGCCGTTCTTTCGTAGCTGGTATTAACGTGACATTCTAACTTAGACAAAGGAGAAAACAAAATATGAAAAAGATATTAGGAATAGCAGCACTCTCAATGGGTGTCATGCTGACAAGTTGCTCCGACTTCCTTGATCAGAAAGCTGACTCAGCTCTGGACCAGGAGAACGTGTTCAACTCAAGCTATTTCACAGGTCTTGAAATCAACAAGATTTATGGTGATTTCGGACAGGATAATATGTATGCCAACCGTATGACCATCTCTTACGGTGCCAACACAGATACCGAGTTAATCGATGGTTTGGGCTCAACCTCAACATCTTCTAACGAGCGTGGTTACATGAACTATAATGGTACTGCAGGCGGATGGGCTAACTTGGGTACAACATGGACCAACATCTATGGCTGTATCGAATATTGCAACAAAGCCATCGAAGGTATCCGCAACAGCACTATCGCTGAAGAAACAGCAATGAAGCGCTACTTAGGCGAAGTACTGACTCTTCGTGCTATGCTCTACCTCGACTTGGTTCGCCTTTGGGGTGATGTGCCTTACAAGACATCTGCTACCAAGCCTGACTTGAGCGATGCCTACGAGGGAAAAACCGACCGTGATATAATTCTCGATGGTCTGCTCGAAGACTTGGAAGAGGCTTCTAACTTGCTCCCATGGGCAGGTACAGGCAACTATACTACAGAGCATGCTACTAAGGGTTATGCTGATGCTCTCTATGCACAGGTAGCCTTGACACGTGCAGGCTATGCTATCCGTGAAAGTGCTAAGGAAGGTTACGAGAATCTCCCAGAGTTCTCTGATCCTACTTATCCTACACAGCGTCCTGACGAGGCTACCCGTAAGGTATACTACGAGAAGGCTTTGGCTAAGTTGACTGAGATTATCAAGAGTGGCAAACACAGCATGAACCCAAGTTTCAAGAACGAGTGGCAGCTTCTCTGTGCCCGTCAGCTTGATCAAACCTACAAAGAGAACATCTTTGAGATACCTATGTTGCTGAATGTTACAGGCGAGCTTGGTTATACAGTAGGTAAGCGTATCAAAGGTTCTACATCAGAATTTGGTAAGAAAGGTAACTCTACTGGTAAATTGAATACCACAGCTACCCTCCTCTACTCTTACGAGAAGGATGACACACGCCGCAACGTAACATGCTGCCCTGTACAGTATGGAGAATTAAATGGTCAAACCGTAGAAGGTATCGGAGATGTAAAACCAGACAAGCAGAGCGTGAAGCCATTCGGCATCACTATTGGTAAGTGGCGTCCTGAGTGGATGGGCGAAGAGTGGAAGGCTGCAGCAAAGGCATCTACAGAAAAGGTAACCACAGGTGTTAACGTTGTAAAGATGCGCTACTCACAGGTTCTGTTGATGTATGCAGAGGTAATGAACGAGTTGGCTGGTGCCAATGGCAACTACCAGGGCGATGCTGGCATGACAGCACTTCAGGCTTTGGCTATGGTTCATAACCGTGGTGTGAAGGAAAGCAACAACGATACTTCTATCGAAGGTGACTTCTTGCAGGCTGCTGCCAACCACAACAAGGAGCAGTTCTTGAACGATATCGCTCAGGAGAATGCTTGGGAGTTGACTGGCGAATGTGCACGTAAGTGGGATCTCGTACGTTGGGGTATGCTGGCAAGCAAAATAGCAGAAGCTAAGGCTGAGTATGCTCAGAAATGTATGGAGTGGCCTACCACTATCTACTTCAACTATACCGATGCCACTAAGACTCGCATCGACGAGAGTTCTATCGCTTGGTATGGCTTAGAGAATGGCAAGACCGAGACTGACTATGATAACAAAGCTACAGGTTGTGGTTTTGAAGACGAAGAGGCAAGAGACAAATCTAACTCTGAGTATACTAAAAACCTGAAGACCATCAGTGCAGGTCTTGTAGGTACAAGCATCGACGGTACATTAGAAACACCAGACCATGGTGTGAAGAACCGTTACATCTTGCCTATCTACACCAAGACTATTGCCGACTCAAGAAACGCTTTAGCAAACTCTTATGGTTTCTAATCATTAACAAAAGACAACAATGAAAACAATAAAATATTCAGTTTGGGCCATCATGTTGCTCGCTGCAACATTGGTCTCTTGTACTGACAAGATGGACTGGGACATCGACCCAACCTTAGACCGCTGCTTTAGCGCAACATCTCTGTCAGTAGATCCAACAGACACTGAGGCTGAAGTCACCTTCGATGCCGGCATGATGAAGGCAAATGGTGCAGAGAAATTTGAGATTCAAGTGACTACTGCTACTTTGGAAGACGATGAAGCATGGGACAATTCTGACGAGGTGCTTACCTTCGAGACTGATAACAGTCCTTATACCATCACAGGTCTTATCGGCGATACAGAGTACTCACTCCGTATGCGTGCGCTATCTTCTCAGAAGACTGCCAGCCATTGGGTACACTATGCTTCAAGCACAAAGACTACCTTCAAGACCAAGTCTGAACAGATCATGAATGCTGTAGCAAACGCTGATCGTGGCGAAGACTTCATCACCGTATCTTGGGACGCAAGCAAGGCTGTTACCAAGTTGACTGTATCAGATGGTACAGAAGAGGAAGGACAGGAGCCACGCACAATCGAGTTGGATGACGAGGCAAAGGCTGCAGGTCGCTATACCATTACAGGTTTGACACCTTCAACCAATTACACCATCAACATCTATTACAATGACACAAAGCGTGGTTCTGTTACAGCAAGCACTGCTGCTGCAATGCCTGCTGGTGACGAGAAGGTAGAGTTGGATCCATCTATCACAACCATCAACAACGACGTGATTGCAAACATCGTAACTGCTGCTCAGGAGAAGACTGGTAAGACCAATGTTGCTATTACCATCGGTTTGCAGGCTGGTCAGACTTACACCATGGTTTCTACAGCAGAGGATGGTACAGATGCCAACGTAAAGATTCCTGAGGGTGCTTCAGTTACATTCTTCGGCTTGGCTGGCGAGAGCAAACCTGTTTTGAACTGGAAGAAGTGCCTCGACATCGCAGGCTCACACGCTTACATCCGTTTCCAGAACGTAAGTATGAAGGATACTGGTTGCCAATACCTCATCAACCAGGATAAAGATGCTGCAGTAGGTGAATTGTCATTCACAGATTGTACATTCTCTGGATTCGAAAGTTCTGTATTCCGTACAAAGGGTGGTGTAGTTAGTGTTGATAAGATTTTGGTTGACAACTGTGTGATGACTAACATGTCTACTGGTGGTGGTTACCCAGTATTCTACATCGGTCATGTCAACACAAATGTAGGTAAGTTGGAATTGAAGAATTCTACATTCGATACTACAAGCCACAACTTCATCCAGTTGAAGGCTGCTATCTCTGGCGGCGTGACTATCAGCGACTGTACCTTCTACAACAACGTTGCCGGTAGTAAGTATTTCATGGATTCCAACAAGTTGAGCACCAACCTGACTATCATCAGAACTGTTCTTGGTATGTCCATGGATGCAGCAGCAAGAGGTGTCCGCACTACAGGTTCTATCGTTATCAACGAGTCTATGCGTGCAAAGGATTGTGTATACGGTTCTAACGACATCAAGGAGTTCGCTGCAGGCAGCTTGACATCAGATGAGATCTTCACTGATCCTGCCAACCACAACTTCACAATGAAGATAGATGACCGTATCGGTGACCCACGCTGGTACAAAGCAGAATAAGCAAATAGCAAGCATCCACAAGATGCTTCGCTATAACAAACTATAAAGGAAGTGCAATGCTCACATCGGGCATTGCACTTTTTTTATTGTTTCACTTGGAAGTTACAAAAGAAAAATGTATCTTTGCAGCGAGGTATTAAAATAGTTAAGATATGGCAAGATACATCAACCCTTTCTCAGACTGGTCGTTCAAGAGAATCTTCGGTCAAGAATACAGCAAAGACTTGCTGATAGAATTCTTAAACCAACTTCTCTTAGGAGAACAACACATTACTAATGTCAAGTTTAAGGACAAGGAAATGTTGCCGGAAACAAAAGACCAAAGAGGAATCATATACGATGTCTTTTGTACAACTGACACTGGCGAGCACATTATCGTCGAGATGCAAAACAAAAGTCAGGCTTATTTCATAGACCGCTCTCTGTTTTATGCTTCTAAAACGATAGTTGACCAAGGCGTAAAAGGACAATGGGACTACCATCTTACTCCTGTTTACGTAATCTGCTTCATGAACTTCGATGTAGACGAAAATACACCTAAGAAGTTTAGAACAGACGTTGTGCTGGCAGACAAAGAAAGCGGAGAAGTTTATTCTAACAAAATCCGTTTCATCTACTTGGTGATGCCCCTTTTCAAAAAGAAAGAAGAGGAGTGTAATACGTTTTTAGATTGTTGGATTTATAATTTGAAGCATATGGAGACTTTAGAGAAAATGCCTTTCGAGGCTCAGCACAAAATATTCAAGAGACTGGCAGAAATAGCAGACTCAAAGACCCTGACAAAAGAAGAGCAAGAGAAATACGACAACAGCATGATGGTCATGTGGGACAATTATGCAGTATATAAGCATGCAGAGGAAAAAGGAATAATAAAAGGAGAAGCAAAAGGAAGAGCTGAAGGTAAAAAAGAAAAAGCTGAAGAAATCGCCCTCAATCTCCTTGCATACAATACACCATTAGAGGTCATTGCAAAATCCACAGGTTTATCTATAGAGGAAATCAAGAAATTAAAATCATAAGCGCATAGGAAGTGCAATGCTCACATCGGGCATTGCACTTTTTTTATTTCATTACCACTCCCCTACTTCCAAAGAACAAGACTGAAATCGTAGATTCATCGAAGAGAAAGTAAACTCAAATTTCGCAAGTGATTTATGTACGGGCTGAAGGTCCAAAAGCTCATAGCCCCATCAGGGCATGTGAGGCAAAACTTGCGAAAGTTCAATTCCATATACGTAATCGTTTTCGTGTATTTTTCAGAAGTTTACACCTTATTATATATAGAATAATTG
>ERZ1023666.521-NODE-521-length-15825-cov-10.383133_pt1 | contig 15825 bp, 9 predicted proteins | sample MGYA00380341_ERZ1023666 | MGnify/ENA primary metagenome ERZ1023666 (study PRJEB33179, sample SAMN07448983) | human gut metagenome | biome: Human-gut; feature: Human associated habitat; material: Faeces | host: Homo sapiens | place: India: Bhopal | collected...
TTTTAAAGCTTTTGCCCTTACAGGGCGCCTTGCTGACTGCCTTTATACCCAGGGCGTTGCCCTGGGCTAAGAGCTTCTGCCCTTTCAGGGCGTGCTGCGTAATTCCATCCGTACAGGTCGTTTTTTTCCTATACTATATAATTTTTTTTCTTAAACCTGTAAAAGTTCCGTTCAGAGCCTGTAAAAGTTCCGTTCAGAGCCTATAAAAGTTCTGTTCAGAGCCTATGAAAGTTCCGTTCAAAGCCTTTGAATGTGCGTTCAAAGCCTTTGAATGTCCGTTCAGAGCCTTTGAATGTCCGTTCAAAGCCTTTGAACAGAGATTTCAATGTGGTTTAACGATTTTAAAGTAACTACTTATGGCTATAGAGGGTGCTGAGTAGTTACTTTATTTCGCAACAACGTGAATTAAATATAATCATCGTTCAGAAAATGAAAATATTCTCTTTTTCTTTTCGCAAACTCAGAAAAATGCATTATCTTTGCATAAGATATATTAATTATTATCATGTCGATTCATTTAAACCAATAATAGCTTATGAGTGATAGTGTTGTAATTATTCCTACTTATAATGAAAAGGAGAATATCGAGAAGATTATCCGTGCCGTGTTCGGTCTGGAGAAAGACTTTGATATCCTTGTTATTGATGACGGAAGCCCCGACGGTACTGCTGCCATCGTGAAGGAACTGATGGTTGGCGAGTTCGCCTCCCGTCTCCATATCCTTGAGCGAAAGGGCAAGTTGGGACTGGGTACAGCCTATATCACTGGCTTCAAATGGGCGCTTGAGAAGGGGTATGAGTTTATCTTCGAGATGGACGCAGACTTCAGTCATGATCCCAACGACCTGCCACGACTCTACGCCGCGACTCACGACGAGGGATTCGACGTGGCTGTGGGCTCGCGCTATGTCTCGGGTGTCAACGTGGTGAACTGGCCCATAGGTCGTGTGCTGATGAGCTATTTCGCCTCGAAGTATGTGAGAATGGTCACGGGATTCAAGGTGAATGATACTACGGCAGGTTTCGTATGTTACCGCCGCAAGGTGCTGGAAACCATAAATCTTGACGAGATCCGTTTTAAGGGTTATGCCTTCCAGATAGAGATGAAATACACTGCCCACAAGATTGGCTTCAAGATCAAGGAAGTGCCCGTAATCTTTGTCAACCGACGTGAGGGTACGAGCAAGATGAGCGGTGGAATCTTTGGTGAGGCTTTCTTTGGTGTGATGCGCCTGCGCTGGGATGGATGGTTTAAGAAATATCCCAAGAAGGTGTAGGGGCGAAGACTGAAGAGAAGTGGAAATACAGGAAATAGTACATATTTTTGAGCGGTCGCCCCAGGCGAAGGCGCTCCTGAAATTATTGGATAGAAAAACGCAGAAGACCGTTTCCCTCAGTGGATTGGTGTGTTCTTCTGCGCCTTTGTTTTTTGCCGCTGTCAAAGAGCGGTTGGCTCGCCCGGTGCTCTTCGTGCTCAATGATGCCGACGAGGCGGGCTATTTCTATCACGACCTGGTGCAGATACTGGGGCAGGATCAGGCTTTCTTCTTTCCTTCTACTTACAGGCGTGCTGTGAAATACGGACAGAAGGATGCTGCCAACGAGATATTGCGTACCGAGGTGCTGGCACGACTGGCATCCTCGCAGCCACTCTATGTCGTTACTTACCCCGATGCTCTGGCAGAGATGGTGGTGTCGAAGAAGAATCTCGATGAGCGTATCATTAAACTCGCAGTGGGAGACCAGGTGTCGCTGATGGACATCTCGCATCAACTGCGCGACTTCGACTTCATGGAGACAGATTATGTCTACGAGCCTGGTCAGTTTGCCATTCGAGGCAGCATACTCGATATTTATTCCTACAGCTGCGAGTTTCCTTTCCGCATCGACTTCTTCGGTGACGAGATAGACACCATACGTACTTTCAGCATTGAGGACCAGTTGTCGCGCGACCGGCGTGAGAGTGTGGAGATTGTGCCCGAACTCTCGCTTGCTGAGGGTGAGAAACTGCCCTTCCTACATTTCCTCGACAAGCGGGCTGTGGTGGCGATGAAGGACTTTACGTTCGTCTATGACCGTATAGACCAGATATACAAGGAGGGCTTCTCCTCGCAGAGCATGGTGGAACAGATGGAGGGAGCCACCGAGGTGGAGGCAGAACGGATAAGACGCGCCATGAAAAAAGAGCTGAACCTGTCATCGGCCCTGCAGTTTCAGCAGGGTGTGGCGGAGCGCCAGCGCATAGAGTTTGGCATCGCCGAACAGGGTGTGGCGGAGCGCAAGACAGAGGAGGCTGCCGACGTGGTGCCGTTCCATATTGTGCCTCAGCCCCTGTTCCATAAGAATTTCGACCTGATAGGCCAGATGATGGAAGACTATCTTCTGCAGCAGTACACCTTATATATATTGGCCGACAGCAGCAAGCAGCAACAGCGACTCAAGGATATTTTTGAGAGTGAGGAACTGAAGCGCTATCAGGTGAGGTTTGTGCCCGTGGACAAGACCCTGCACGAGGGCTTCATCGACAACGACAAGAAATGCTGTTTCTTTACCGACCATCAGATCTTCGACCGATTCCATAAGTACAGTCTGCGTTCGGACTCGGCGCGTGCCGGCAAGATGGCGCTCACGATGAAGGAGTTGCAGGAGATGGAGCCGGGCGACTATATCGTGCACGTGGATTTCGGCATCGGAAAGTTTGGCGGACTGGTTCGTGTGCCGGTGGGCAACAGCTATCAAGAGATGATACGCATCGTCTACACGAACAACGACAAGGTGGATGTATCCATCCACTCGCTCTATAAGATCAGCAAATACCGCAGCGGCGATACGGGCGAGCCGCCCCGACTGTCGACCCTCGGCACGGGTGCCTGGGACCGACTGAAGGAGAAGGCGAAGAAGCGCATCAAGGACATCGCGCGCGACCTGATCAAACTCTATGCCCGCCGCCGTAAGGAGAAGGGATTCGCCTTCAGCGCCGACTCCTATCTGCAACATGAGTTGGAGGCCTCGTTCCTATACGAGGACACGCCCGACCAGAACAAAGCCACCATGGACGTAAAGGCCGACATGGAGAGCGCACGACCCATGGACCGACTGGTGTGCGGCGATGTGGGCTTCGGAAAGACGGAGGTGGCGATACGCGCAGCCTTCAAGGCGGTATGCGACAGCAAGCAGGTGGCTGTGCTGGTGCCTACCACGGTGCTGGCTTTTCAGCACTACCAGACTTTCAGAAACCGACTGGAGGGAATGCCGGTAAAGGTGGACTACCTGAGTAGGGCACGCTCCGCCAAGGAGACCAGACAGTTGCTGGAAGACCTCAAGGAGGGCAGGACAGACATCGTAGTGGGGACGCATAAGCTGATTTCCAAGACTGTGAAATGGCATGACCTCGGTCTGCTCATCATCGACGAGGAACAGAAGTTCGGCGTCAGCACCAAGGAGAAGCTGCGCCAGCTGAAGGTGAATGTCGACACGCTGACGATGAGTGCCACACCTATTCCCCGCACTCTGCAGTTCTCGCTGATGGGTGCACGTGACATGAGCATCATGCGCACGCCGCCGCCCAACCGATACCCGATACAAACGGAGGTGGTGACCTTCAGTGGTGATACCATGGCAGATGCCATCAACTTCGAGATGAGCCGTAACGGACAGGCGTATGTCGTCGTCGACCGTATATCGAAGCTCATGGAGTTGAAACTGATGATAGAAAAGTACGTGCCCGACTGCCGCGTGGCGATAGGACACGGACAGATGAAGCCCGAGGAACTGGAGAAGGTCATTATGGGATTCATGAACTACGACTACGATGTGGTGCTCGCGACAACAATTGTGGAGAACGGTATCGACATATCGAACGCCAATACCATCATCATCATCAATGCCCATCACTTTGGTCTTAGCGACCTGCACCAAATGAGAGGCAGGGTGGGGCGTAGCAACAAGAAGGCTTTCTGTTATCTCGTGGCTCCGCCGAAGAGTACACTGACACTCGATGCTCGCCGCCGACTGGAGGCGTTGGAGACCTTCTGCGATCTGGGAAGCGGGTTCAACCTCGCCATGCAGGACCTCGACATTCGCGGGGCTGGAAACCTGCTTGGCTCGGAGCAGAGCGGATTCATGGAAGACCTGGGGTATGAAACCTATCAGAAGATCCTGTCGCAGGCTGTCACCGAACTGAAGAATGAGGAGTTTGGCGACCTGTATCAGGAGGAGATGGACGAGGGACAGCAGCTCACGGGTGACGACTTCGTGGACGACTGTTCTATCGAGAGCGACTTAGAGATGTATTTCCCCGATACCTATGTGCCGGGAAGCAGCGAGCGAATGCTGCTCTACAGGGAACTGGACCGCATAGAGAATGACGACGACCTGGCTGCTTACCGAAAGCGAATCATCGACCGCTTTGGACCTGTGCCCCGTGAGGGTGAGGAACTGATGCACGTGGTGAGCTTGCGACGCCTCGGCAAACGCTTGGGCTGCGAGAAGATCATGCTCAAACAGGGTACTATGCAAATGCAGTTTGTAAGCAACGTGCAGAGTCCGTTCTATCGCAGCACGATGTTCTCGAAGGTTCTCAACTATGCCACTTGCCACGTACAGCAATGTGCGTTGAAAGAGAAGAACAACAAGCGATTCCTTCGTATCGCCCGCATCACGAGTGTGGAACAAGCTGTCGCCATTCTCCAGGAAATACAAAAGTAAAATCAAGAATACAAGAATAAGATAAAGTGTAAGACTAAGAATAACAATAACAATCACAATCAATATCAACTTAAAAATTATGAGACAGAAAAAGTTCATCCTACAGGAAAAAGACATTCCTACACAGTGGTACAACATTCAGGCAGAAATGCCCAACAAGCCATTGCCACCACTTAATCCGCAGACCCACAAGCCCATGACGGCTGAGGACTTGTCGCACGTGTTCAACCTGGAGTGTGCCAAGCAGGAGCTCGATACAGAACATGCCTGGATCGACATCCCTGAGGACGTGCAGGAGAAGTACACCTTCTATCGTTCCACTCCGCTGGTGCGTGCCTACGGTCTGGAGGAGGCACTGGGTACTACTGCCCACATCTATTTCAAGAACGAGAGTGTCAATCCTTTAGGCTCTCATAAGATCAATTCGGCCTTGCCACAGTGCTACTACTGCAAGCAGGAGGGCGACACCAACGTCACCACCGAGACGGGTGCAGGACAGTGGGGCGCAGCCTTGTCGTATGCAGCCAAACTCTACGGACTGGAGGCGGCTGTGTATCAGGTGAAGATCACCATGCGTCAGAAACCTTATCGCTCCAGCATCATGCGCACCTTTGGCGCTACTGTGGAGGGTTCTCCATCAATGAGTACACGTGCCGGAAAGAACATCATCACACGCGACCCTAATCATCCTGGTTCACTCGGTACTGCTATCAGCGAGGCTGTCGAACTGGCTACTACCACTCCGGGCTGTAAGTACACACTGGGTTCGGTGCTCAACCATGTGGCTCTGCATCAGACGATCATCGGACTGGAGGCAGAAAAGCAGATGCAGATGGCTGGCGAATATCCCGATCAGGTGATTGCCTGCTTCGGTGGCGGAAGCAATTTCGGCGGACTGGCTTTCCCATTCATGCGTCATAATCTGAGCGGAGAGAAGAACACTGAGTTTATCGCAGCTGAGCCAGAGAGCTGTCCTAAGCTGACAAGGGGTAAGTTCGAATATGACTTCGGCGATGAGGCTGGCTACACTCCGCTGCTGCCGATGTTCACCCTGGGTCATGACTTCAAGCCTGCCAACATTCATGCTGGTGGTCTGCGTTATCATGGTGCCGGTATGATCATCTCGCAGTTGCTCAAGGACGGTTATCTGCACGGTGTGGACATTCCACAGTTGGAGTCGTTCCAGGCTGGTATGCTCTTTGCCCGTACCGAGGGAATCATTCCTGCTCCAGAGAGCTGTCATGCCATCGCTGCCACTATCCGTGAGGCGCTCAAGGCGAAGGAGAAGGGCGAGGAGAAGGTCATCCTCTTCTGTCTGTCTGGTCATGGTCTCATCGATATGCCTTCATACGACAGCTATATCAATGGTGACTTGCAAAACTATTCTGTCAGCGATGAAGAAATAGGAAAATTCCTCAAGGATGTGCCACAGGTAGAGATGTAGACCACAAGGCGTAAGTGTGCTTATGCTGATTTTTCAATATATATATGTGAGAGAAGGCGCAACTTCATCAGGCAATGATGCGCCTTCTCTTTCTGCTTCTAATAACTTGTTATAACTTGAAATTTTGAATCATTAGACTTATATTTATGTTTAGTAAAGAAAAAATACTGTTATTGCTGCTCGTTGTGATGTGCAACTTGGGCAGTCTGTCTGCTGTCCATGCCGCAACAGATCCAACCATGACGTCAGCTTTGAAACCATCGGGGACTTTACCCGTCATGTATGTTAACACTCAGGATGCACAGCCTATCACTTCCAAAGAAACTTATGTGTCAGCCACGGCCTATATTGATGCCTTGGGATTGGAGGGGTATGAGAATATGGCTTCTGCAGATAAACCAGAAACCTTGATAATTAAAGGACGTGGTAACTGGACGTGGAATGGGTTTGACAAGAAACCTTATCGCTTGAAGTTTGATAGTAAGGTGAGTCCTGTGGGTATGGTGAAGAGTAAGCACTTCTTGCTCATGGCTGGTGCCGATGATGATTTGGGTTTTCTCCGCAATCTGGTAGGCTATGAATTGAGCCGTCGTGTGGGCTTGCCTTATACCACAGATTCACAACCTGTTGAATTGGTGCTCAATGGAAAATATCAGGGCTTGTATTTCGTAACCGAAAAGATACGTGTTGATAAAAAACGAGTTAACATCGTAGAGCAGGCTGACAAGGCGACTGATCCTGAGGCTATCACGGGTGGATGGCTCGTGGAGATAGACAATTATGATACAGATCCTCATATCAATGTGAAGTTGGGCAGCCAGAACATGGTGCTTACTTATCATACCCCAGAGGCGCTCTCCGCAGAGCAAGAGAACTATTTGCAGACACAGTGGAATGCCATCGCCAAGGCTATCTGTAGCAATAATGAAAACGATACGGAATGGGAAAAGTATGTAGACATCGAGTCTTTGGCAAAGGTGTATATCGTGCGTGAGCTGTTGCAAGATGAGGAGGGATTTCATGGCAGTTGCTATCTCTACAAGGAACAAGGTGCAGATACCAAGTGGACTTTTGGCCCTGTATGGGACTTTGGTAATGCTTATAATGAAACCAATTTCCGTCATTTTATCTTCCAGGGAGATAAGTTTGAGCAGTTTATCATTGATCGTGCCTGGAATTTTAAGCACTTCCGCGACAAGGTGAAGGAGGTATGGCAGGAGTTTTATGCCAATCAATATGCAGAGATGAACGCTTATATTGATGGTGTGGCGGCAAAGATTTCCGATGCTGCAGCTAACGACTATCTATGTTGGAAGAATAGCAGCAATGTCGCCAAGAACCAAGATGAACTGGCCAAGGCTGCCGTTTTTAAGAACTATATGCGCCAAAAGGCCACATGGCTTGTTGAGCAATGGGGTGGTGGCGAGGCTCCTTCTGACAAGATGAACATCTATGTGACTTGCGACGAGGATCGTGTGCCTTACCTCTTTGCTTGGGGTGAAGGAAACAACGGAGGATGGCCAGGCAATCAACTGACCGATACCAGGATGATAGGTGGCAAACTCTTCTATCATATTTCTTTGCCTTATGGAACCAATATCATCTTCAGCTATGGTGATCAGGAAACGCAGACGGAGGATATCTTGAATGTGTCTCGCGACACCTATTATCGCTTCTATCAAGCTCCAAAGAGTGAGCATAAGGAGAAGAAAAATGGCCGTTTCGAAGATATCACACAGAAAGTGCTCACAGGCATCAGTGCAATAGTTACGTCAAAGCCGCAGCCCGCGAAAGCTGCGATATACAATATGAACGGACAGCGTGTGGATGATAGCTATCATGGTCTTGTCATCTGCAATGGTAGGAAATATATATCCAAATGAGGTCTGTAAATTCTGTGGTGTGATTCTTCTGTATTGACAGCCATGTGGCAAGAGATGTGTAAATAGAAAAGCCAAATGTTTCATGCAAGTAAAACATTTGGCTTTTTTGATGTTTGAGGGATAGATTCCTACAAACGATGATGGCGATATCAGAAAGTAGCGATATTGCACATATTCGTTGATTCTTATGAATTCAGAAGTTCCTCTATTTGCTTGGCGATATTCTCAAACTTCTCGGTAGGCTCAAAGCGGGCAACAACCTGACCTTTCTTGTTGATGAGGAACTTGGTGAAGTTCCACTTGATGTCGGCACTCTCCTTGTAGTTGGGGTCGGCCTCGCTCAGCATCTTGTCGAGGACAGGGTAGAGAGGGTGTGACTCGTCCCAGCCAGCGAAACCTTTCACCTCCTTGAGGAACTTGTAAAGAGGAGCGGCGTCATCACCGTTTACCTTTATCTTCTTGAAGCGTGAAAACTCTGTGCCGTAAGTAAGCTTGCAGAATTGATGAATACTCTCGTCGGTACCGGGTGCCTGCTGACCAAACTGATTGCAAGGGAAATCGAGGATTTCAAAACCTTGTGAGTGATATTTCTCATAGAGATTTTCCAGTTCTTCATACTGTGGGGTGAAGCCACACTTCGTGGCTGTGTTGACGATGAGCAGCACCTCGTTGGCATACTCCTTGAGGGAAACGTCCTTTCCCTTTCTGTCCTTGACAGAGAATTCGTAAACGGTTCTCATTTTCTTTTTATGTATCTTTTTATAGTTTTAATCTCAGTTATCGTATCTTTAACGAGTGCAAAGATACGATTTTTCTTTCATATGTGTCTATAGTTACTGATATTTTTTTATAAAAAAATCCGGGAATTTCACAATCCCCGGATCACTTTGAATATTCCTTTCGTTGTTGAAGGAAAGGAGTATTCAAGAATTAAACTATCATTTAACTTTTCTAAGAACTGGTGCAAAGGTACTGCTTTCGTACAGAATCAAGGTGTAAATTCTCGTTTTTTTCGTGCACCAGGTATAAAAAAGTGTTATTACTTTGAATTTTCTCTATATTCGCTTGGAATGATACCCATTTCCTTTTTGAATACCTTCGAGAAATACTTAGGATCGCTGAAGCCCAAAGAGTAGGCGATGCTGCTAAGTGTTTCGTCGGTATTGCAGAGCAACTCGGTGGCACGCATGATGCGGATGTGGCGTACGAAGTCGATAGGCTTCATGCCCACAGCATTCTTGATCTTGCCGTAGAGCACGCTGCGGCTCATACCCATGGCTACGGCGATGTCATCGATTTTGAGGTCGGGATTGCTCATGTTCTCATTGATGAACTGTACGATCTTCTCGGTCAGAGCGTCCTCTTCCGTCATGCGCTTATTAGTAGCCGGGCTTCTGTTGTCGCCCAGTCCGGATGCTGTCTGTGGATATTCGTGCGTGATATGGAATTCGGCACCCTCGGCTCGTTGTATCTGTTTCAGCATGTCTTGCTGCAGGGCATGACGCTGATTGATGACAGCCTCGATACGTCCCTTGAGGTAGGTGGCCGAGAACGGCTTGGTGAGATAACCGTCCACACCTTCCTCGAAGCCTCGCAGGTGGTCTTCCACACTGGCTTTAGCCGACAGTACGATGATAGGAATATGGGCGGTGTTGGTGTCCTGCTTGATGTAGTGTACCATCGTGAAACCGTCCATCACAGGCATGGTGACGTCGGTAAGGATGAAGTCGGGCATCTTGTTTCTTGCCATTACCAAGCCTTCCTTGCCGTTTTCGGCAAGCAGTACATTATAGTCTGTCTTGAGGATGGTGAAGAGGAACTGGCGCAGGTCGGGGTTGTCTTCTACGACGAGGATGGTGATGTCCTTTTCCGCCTGTTCTGTTTTGTCGTCCTCTTCTGTCTCTTCTACTTCCTTGAGATAGCCTTTGGCTGTCTCGTCGCTGATGCTGCCGTTGTTCTCGCTTGACACGAATGCCTGATCGCTTCCTTCGTCAAGATAGAAGTCGCTTCCGTTGTCAAACTTCAGCATCTTGTTGAGCATATTGAGCATTTCCTTGGCATTGCGCTGAACCATCTGCAGCAGGCTGCGGCTCTCGGTAGAGAGGTTGTCCTCCTTCTCTAACACCTCGTCTATCGGACCTCCGATGAGCGTGAGTGGAGTGCGAAGCTTGTGTGAAGCCTTGCTGAAGAACCTGTTCTTCATCTCGTTCATCTCGTGGTTGATGCGTTCCTTCTGCTGCTTGTTGTATGTGATGAAACACAAAGCCGTAACACCGGCAATGATGAGGATGATGAGCAACTTGCCCCAGATGCTTTCCCAGAACGTCGGTTGCACGTCGAGTTCCAGCGAAGCCACGTGTTTGCTCCATTTGCCATGCGTATTGGTGGCGATGACCTTGAGTACATAGTTGCCATGCGAGATTCGGTTGAAGCCGATGCGGTTCTGTCCTCGAAGGTCGATCCATACGCCTTCGGGGGTATTTCCGTCGATGCGGTATTTATAGTACTGCTGGTACTTGCGTGTATAGTCGAGTGCGGCAAAGCTGATGGACAGGTTGCGTTTGTTGGCTGGGATGACTATCTTCTTCTGGTGCAGGATAGGTATGTTCTCGTTGCTTCCGTTGTAGTGCAGCTCAGTGAAGATAATGCGGGGCTGATAGTCGGTCTGCTTCAGTCTCGCGGGGTTGAACGTCAGGCTGCCCGTAGCAGTGCCTACTGTGATGTTGTCGGTTACAGGGTCGTGAATGGGGCGTGCCTCCGAGAAGGTCATGTTGAGGTCGAAGTCGTTGGGACCGAAGACGGTCAGCTTCCTTGTCTTGGGGTTGTATTTATCGACACTCGACTCCCTGATGAGCCAGATGTTGCCACTGTTGTCCTCTATCATGCTCTGCACATTTCCCTCGCTGGTATTGATGAAATTGCAGAATCTCACCTTCAGATTGTCCAGCAGCAGGTTTTCGCTTGTTATCTTGTCGAGGGTTCCTCCGATGCTCGATACATAGGTGTCGCCGTTGGAACGCACCAGGATGTAGTTGATGTCTGATGCGGTGAGCGATGTTGTGTCGTTCTCCCTGTAGGAAGTGGTGTGGAATTGTATGTTTTTGGAAGGGTGCTTTTCTTCCTTGAAGGTGACGAGGCCGCCTGTGGTTCCGATGATCATTTCGCCACTGGCGGTACAGGTGATTCTACGTACTTTACTGTAATATTCCTTTGGCCATCTCAGTCCGTTACGAGGAGTAAGGAATGTGATGTTGCCCTGTGGGTCTTCACGCATAAGTGCCAAGCCTCCTCCGTATGTGGCTACCCAGATGTTGCCCTGTCGGTCGCTCACCACATCATAGATGCTGTTGCCCGGGAGGGAATTTCTGTCGGATGCATTGTAGCGGAAATGGCGCATGGTGTTTCGGTCATACAGATACAGTCCGTCGCCGTCTGTGCCTATCCACATTCTATCCTTCATGTCTTGATAGATGGCATAAATACCTGAGCGTGAGAAGGGTGTCTGCTTCTGGCTGATCTGTCCGTTGGACTGCAGATAACCAATCTTTTTGAAGTGGCTGTCGCTGATCTTGAGGTGTCCCGACTTGAAACCATCCCAGTGGAATCCGTTGTTAGTGTAAGCCATGGCTCTTACTTCCGACTCTCCTTCTTCGAGCTTGGTCATGCTGTAGTTGTGGAACTTGAAGTTCACCTGCGTCAGGTCGTGTATGCCTATCAGCCAGAGTATGCCTTGATCTGAAACGACATATTTTGAGATATAAGGTATATAGAAGTTGCCTGACGAGTGGCTTTTCAGCATATAGGGAACGAGCTTTCCCGTCTTGCGGTCGTAGTAGCTGAAAGTGCCATAGTTGGGAATAGTCCACAGCGTGCCGTGCTCGTCTTCCATGATAAAGAAGCTGTTGCTTGTGGTACGGTCGGCTGGCGTTGGAGTATCGGCATAGAGCCATCGGGCGGTCATCGTCTGAGGATTGATTACCGTCACGCCCTGTCCTTCGGTAAATGCCCATACCATGTTGTGCCCGTCTACGTAGGCTTTCTTCACTTCTGCTACGGGTTGGTTGGGGTTCTGCACACTGATGACGTCGGTCTTGAATGTGCGTGGATTGTACACTACGAGTCCTATGTTGGTAGCGATAATCAACTGATAACCAGTATTCTTCAGCTCGTTGATGCGAGTGACGCCTGCTGGCATGGGAATCCAGGAGAGATGGTTCTGCTTGTCGTAGACAGCCACCTTGCCATCAGTCGTGGCGAGGAAGATGGTGTTGCCCACTTCTCTGAACCACTTGAAGGGCGTAGAGGTATGGAAGTTCTTGCCGTAGATGAATGTTCCCTTGTCGGTGAGAATCCATTCACGGCCTCGTTTGTCTTGCTTGATAAACCATACGTTGCCGCTTCGCAGTCCTTTTTCGCCCACCTTGATGAGCTCGGGCTTCATGCTCTCTATGTCCTTTCCTTGACCTACACGAATCAGGAAGTTCTGTTTGTGAGTCGTAATCCAGGTGTGTCCATTGGCGAGTGGATATATCTGGCTCGACTCCAGATGGATGCCGAAACGCTTGCAGAGCATCGTGCCAACCTTGATAAACTGGCATTGCTCTGTATCGAAGATGTATAGCTTGCGGTCGAAGGTGACTACCCACACATTGTTGTCTGGGCTTGGGAAGATGGCGAGTATGCGGTTGGTACTCATGATGTCGATGTCGTCGGGCTCGTCACGGAATGTCTTGAAATGATAGCCGTCGTAATAGGACAGACCATTCAAGGTGCCAAACCACATCATATTGTCGTAGCCTTGTGCCAAATCGGAAATGGAGTTGGCTGCAAGTCCATCGAGGATTGAAAACTTTCTGACATCGCAATAGGGTTCTGCTGATGAAAAGATTGTTATAAATGATAGTATAATTAAAAAATGTAAGCGTTTCATGCTTTTTTTGATAAAGTTTGGTACAAAGTTAGGCATTAAACTTGACATTTCCAAACATTTTAGGGAAAATCCGCTTTCTAATAGGGATTTTTCCTTAAAATAATCTACTATTCCCTTTGCCCTAAGAAAAGAATAAGGTATCTTTGCACCAGAATTTAACGAAATTATTAACTTATAAACAAAAGCGATATGAAAAAGATTACTTATTACTTCTCAATGATATTCATGGCTGTCATGATGCTCTCGCTCACTTCATGTGATGAGGATGCAGATATAGCTTATGCCCTCAATGGTACATGGAAGGGATATATGCAGACGCAGCTGGATTATGAAGGACGTCATTATCAGTCAAACATGTCTGAGGTAACTTTCAATTCGGGTTACGATTCTGGCGACGGCTACTGGATAGACTATTATAGCAATGCGCCCTGGGACTATGTAGCCAACCGCATCACCTGGCGCGTGAGTGGCACGACCATTTATATCAATTTCCTTGATACTCAAGAAAAGGCTGTCATTCGTAACTATCATCTTGACGACAATGGTTACTTCTATGGTGATATTGACTTCAATAGTACGAATAGATGGATCAGCTTCCAGTTCGTCAAGGTAGATACGCCCGACTGGGACAATTATTACTGGTATGGTTCCGAGGGCTGGTACGACTCTTGGGGATATTATGGTTACGCCAAGACACGTAGTAATAACAAGGAAGAACAGCAGGAGAGTGCTCAGGAGCAGAACGACAGCACCATGCTGCCGAAGCGATTCTTTCCGGAAAACAAATAATTTCTGATTAAACTACTTATTGATATGAAAAAAGTATATTCTTTGCTGACAATGGCTGTGATAGTTGCCATGTCGCTTACAATGACCAGCTGCGATGGTGATGATTATTGGTATGATCCTTATGGTTGGTACGACCATTATGATGATTGGGGATGGAGCAACAATGATTGGAATAATGGTTGGCAAGGTGGTTCGCAGAATAATGGACTTGTGGAAGAGGCACAGTTGCTGACGGGCGAATGGTATGGACCAGTAACCTATTCTTATCTTTCAGATGATGGGCAGTCACGACAGACTGACGAGTTCTATGCCGATATGAAGTTCTTCCAATATGCTAACACTCGTGATGCTTTGAGTGGAGAGGGCGTGGAGACTGACTATAAGTATAACGATGATGGTTCTGTAGCGGATCAACAGACCTTGGAGTTTAAATGGTATATTGATGATAATTACGATATTTATATCCAGTATAAGAACTCTGGGGCTACGTTTGTCATGGACCATGGCTCTTCACAGGCAGGCTTCCACTTAGGGGCAGAAAAGGGATATGACGTGGATACTTTCTGGGGCTATATGATAGGTACGGGAAGTTCGAAGGGTGATGTGATTTATATTGACTTAAAGCGTGTCAACCAGACCAGTCAGGCCAAGGCCTTCGGTTCTTCTAAGACCAATGAGAAGACCATTAAGAAGTCGTTTGGCAAGGGTGCGACTATCAAGCCTCTCAAGGCAGACTCTTCTCGACTGAATAATCGGAGATAACGAAGGATGTTACGATAAATACAAAGTTGCCAAATAAAAAATCGCATGTTTCGACAGTTCTGTAATGAACTTTTGAAACATGCGATTTCTTTTTTGTCTTACTGAAGTATTACTTGTGTATAGAAAATCCAAGCTAAATGGCTATTATCCTTTGACTTCTTATTTTTCTATACTTCCCCAGTCGCTAAGTATTTTTTTGCTTTCAATATCCCGCTCGATATTGTCGGGCAGATTGCAGAAGAAGTCGATGCCGGTCTTTGCTTCCAAATCCTTGATGCTCATGGTGTAATCAGACAGCTTGTCGTCTCCATGATATACATTGGTGTGAGGGAACCACATACCGATAGACTTGTAGTAAGCCTGTCCCTTGATCGTCTTCTTAACGAGGACTGCCACAAAGAAATACTTGGGGACAATCAGTTTGTTTTGAATACGCATCAAGATATTTTCTTCTTTGTCAATGGTACCACCCTTGCATACGTACATGGTGTCTGTGTCATTGAGTTTGAATCCGTTCAGATAGTTCTCCATTTTAATCCAAAGCCCTTCATACTTATGGTTGGGATGACTTCCATTGAAGACGCTATATTGTGGCTGCATATTGGTAAGGAAGAAAGTTTGATAGTTGGCATTGAAACTGTACAGACGGTCTTGTGAGTTGCAGATGTGTCCGTGGTCAAAGCCTGATCTGTAGATGTAGTCTTTCTCCCATCTGTTTGAAGCAGCCAACTCTGGATCATTGGGGTATTGGTTGCTTTCACTATAATAGCGATTTGTATTCTTGGCTCTGTTGCTTTTGGTGATGATGTAGCATGACCAGCGCTGCGATTTCTTGTCGCAATCCCATTCTACTGCATAGTTTACGTTGTCTGGGTCGTACTGCTTGCTGTTACCATCACGATAAACACGGATAATGCTGTTTCCGCCTTTCAGTTTAGGAAACTCCAGTCGAGTGACAGCCTTGTCGGTTGTTACTACGTTCTTGTTGGTGTTGATTTCATTCGAACCATTTCCGTCTCCGTCGTCGCTGCTTCCGCAGGCTGCCATAGAGAGCACAGCGAGGAGAGCGAATAAATAAATCTTGATTTGTTTCATAACATAGTGAATGTTAGATGATAAAATAGATAATAAGATGTTAGGATGAATCTTATAAGAAGAGTGGGGGTGATAAAGAAAAGTAAAAGGTGCGCACTAACGCATATGCAACTACGTTAGAACGCACCTTCTATCTCGTATTGATAATATATCCTTATATATAAAAAGGTATATTACTTCTTCAACTTGCCGTAACGGTTCATGAAGCGGTCAACG
>ERZ1023666.523-NODE-523-length-15809-cov-6.970801_pt1 | contig 15809 bp, 14 predicted proteins | sample MGYA00380341_ERZ1023666 | MGnify/ENA primary metagenome ERZ1023666 (study PRJEB33179, sample SAMN07448983) | human gut metagenome | biome: Human-gut; feature: Human associated habitat; material: Faeces | host: Homo sapiens | place: India: Bhopal | collected...
ATATTAAGACAGTATTGATCCGTACCGAACAGAATGCAGCACATGCTGCCAGCGGTGTGGCACGAATGACCGGAAGACCCGGAGTCTGTGCGGTAACCTCCGGACCGGGCGCTACGAATGTCATCACGGGTATTGCTACAGCATTTGCGGACAGTATTCCACTGATCTGTATCACCGGTCAGGTGAACAGCGAACTGCTGGGAAGCGATGTATTCCAGGAGGCGGACATCACCGGCGCTGTGGAATCTTTTGTGAAATACAGCTATCTGGTAAAAAATGTAAATGATATTCCCAGAGTATTCAGGGAAGCGTTTTATATTGCCAATACCGGTAGAAAAGGACCGGTGCTGATCGATATTCCCATTGATATTCAGAATGCCACGATCAAGAATTTTCATTATCCGGAAGAGGTAAACCTCCGCACTTATAAACCAACGGTCAAGGGACATGCCGTACAGATCAAAAAGGTGATCCGGGAATTGGAAAAGGCAAAGCGGCCTATTATCTGTGCCGGAGGCGGTGTATTGCTCAGTGAGGCGGAAGAGGAGCTTCGGGCATTTGCGGAAGAACACAGAATTCCCGTAGTGTCTACCATGATGGGAATCGGTGTCATGCCCACCGAACATCCTCTGTATTATGGAATGGTGGGCAATAATGGCAAGGCATATGCAAACCGTGCCATGAACGAATCGGATCTGTTGATTATGGTGGGAGCCCGTGTAGCAGATCGTGCGGTCAGTCAGCCGGATCTGATTACCCGGAATAAGGTATTGGTACATATCGATGTAGATCCCGCAGAGATCGGTAAAAATGCCGGTCCCTCCATCCCATTGGTCGGCGATGCAAAACACATTTTTCAGGATTTCCAGAAGGAAGAATTCAGCTGCGACTATGAGGAATGGCTTACTACCTTAAATGAATATCGCTCCACAATGGAGAAAAAGAGAACCCCGAATCCCGATTTTGTAGATCCGGCTGCGTTCATTACCAGACTTTCAGAGAAAATGAAGGAAGACGGCATTTATGTCGCAGATGTGGGACAGAACCAGATCTGGTCCTGCGGTTATCATATCGTGAAAAAAGGGAAGTTCTTAACATCCGGCGGCATGGGAACCATGGGATATTCCATTCCTGCGGCTATGGGTGCCAAAACAGCCGCAATGGACAAGCAGGTCATTGCCGTATGCGGTGACGGATCTTTCCAGATGTCTATGATGGAACTGGCCACCATCAGACAGCATCGGATCCCGGTCAAGATCATTGTATTGAAAAACAATTATCTCGGTATGGTTCGCGAATATCAGCACTATACCTACAAAGATCATTATTCTGTGGTAGATCTGTCGGGAAGTCCCAATCTGGAGAAATTATCCGCAGCTTATGATATTCCTTATCTGCGTTTGAATAATATGGAGCATGTGGACGAAGTGTTGGATACTTTTCTGGCTGAAGACAATACGATGCTGTTAGAATGTCTGATCGATCCTATGGATCTGGTGAAATAACAAAGGGGGCTGTACTGAGATGAAGAGAATATATTCCGTACTGGTTGAAAACCGTTCCGGTGTACTGTGCAAGGTGGCCGGACTGTTTTCCAGAAGATGCTTTAACATTGACAGTCTCGCAGTGGGAGAGACGGATGATCATGCGGTTTCCTGTATGACGATCGTGAGTTCCGGTGATGAACGTACTTTGGAACAGATTGAAAAGCAGCTGAATAAAAAGCTGGATGTCATTAAAGTAAAAACACTATCCCAGGAACAGTGTTATACCAGGGAACTAATGTTATTAAAAGTTAAATATAACAAGAATAATCGTAGGGATATCATAGAAATTTGCGACATTATGAAAACAGAGATCGTAGATATGTCAAAACATTTTATGATGTTGCAAATATGTGATTCACCGGAGAAAATCGATACTCTGATCAAGATGCTTCAATCGATCAGTATCGTCGAAGTAGCCAGAACCGGAACCCTTGCATTATCAAAATGTGCAGAAAACGATGATTAAAATACATCAATCATAATGTTAAATTCACTAATTGACATTCTGTAATCATCTTGCTATATTAAGAATACAATCGCTGTTTCATGATGGAAGCACATGATTGAAGAAAGAAGAAATACGAAAGGTATGGTATTTTACGCATGCAGAAGAGAGTATTTCAGTTATTGGTAGATAATACATCGGGTGTACTCAGCCGTATTTCCGGATTATTTTCCAGACGCGGTTACAATATCGAAAGTATTACGGCAGGAGTAACAGCAGATCCCCGCTTTACCAGAATTACCATTGTGACATCCGGTGATGAAGATATTCTGGAACAGATCGAGAAGCAGGTAGGGAAGCTGGTGGATGTCCGGGATATCAAGGAACTGGATCCGGAAGACAGCGTTTATCGGGAACTGGTACTGGTCAAAGTAAAGGTTGACCCCAAGAAGCGCCTGGAGACACGACAGGGAGTGGAATTTCTTGCCAATAATTTCCGCGCGAAGATCATTGATGTCGGTGCCGAGAACCTGATCGTGGAGTTCACCGGTAATCACAGTAAGGTTAATGCACTGATCCAGCGTTTTACAGAAGAGTACGAAGTACTGGAGCTCGCAAGAACCGGTATTACAGGTCTGGGCAGAGGTATTGAGAACGTAACTTATATCGAGGATTAGGCACACGTTTACGTTAGCTCTAGGGAATATCCCTATCAGTTATAAATCTTTAGTCTCATAACGGAGGAGAAGAAAATGGCTAAAATTTTTTATCAGGAAGATTGTAATCTCTCTTTATTAGAGGGTAAGACTATCGCAATTATCGGCTACGGCAGCCAGGGTCATGCACACGCACTGAACCTGAAGGATTCCGGATGTCATGTTATCATTGGTCTGTACGAGGGCTCCAAGTCCTGGGCAAAGGCTGAGGCACAGGGATTTGAAGTATTTACCGCTGCAGAAGCTGCAAAACGTGCTGACATCATCATGATCCTGATCAATGATGAGAAGCAGGCTGATCTGTACAAGAATGACATCGAGCCCAACCTGGAAGAGGGCAATATGCTGATGTTCGCCCATGGTTTCAATATTCATTTCGGATGTATCGTACCTCCCAAGAACGTTGATGTTACCATGATCGCTCCCAAAGGTCCCGGACATACTGTAAGAAGTGAGTACCAGGCAGGTAAGGGTGTTCCCTGTCTGATCGCCGTAGAGCAGGATGCAACCGGTAAGGCTCAGGATCTGGCACTGGCTTATGCACTGGGTATCGGCGGCGCAAGAGCAGGTGTTCTGGAGACTACTTTCAGAACTGAGACCGAGACGGATCTGTTCGGTGAACAGGCTGTTCTGTGCGGTGGTGTATGTGCTCTGATGCAGGCTGGTTTCGAGACACTGGTTGAGGCTGGTTACGATCCCAGAAATGCATACTTTGAGTGCATCCATGAGATGAAGCTGATCGTAGATCTGATCTACCAGAGTGGATTTGCAGGAATGAGATATTCCATCTCCAATACCGCTGAGTATGGTGACTACATTACCGGACCCAAGCTGATCACTGAGGAGACCAAGAAGACCATGAAGAAGATCCTGTCCGATATTCAGGATGGTACTTTCGCTAAGGAGTTCCTGTTAGATATGTCTCCCGCAGGCAAGCAGGTTCACTTCAAGGCTATGAGAAAGCTTGCTTCTGAGCATCCTTCTGAGAAGGTCGGCGAAGAGATCCGTAAGCTTTACAGCTGGAACAATGAGAACGATAAGCTGATCAACAACTAATCGATTGTAAAAAATAATGCTATGAAAAGGGCTGTGTGAGGAATGTAAAAGTTCTGTCACAGCCCTATTTTTTCGCAAAAAAACAGTTGTTTATAGGTAAAGAGCACAAAAATGGACTGGAAAGCGCATATTAATTGCGCTAAAATGAAAGGAACGAACAAATAGGAAAGGGATCCTGCAAATATGAAAGATTTTGAAGCAAAAACATCTCCCAAAAAAAAGATGGACACCGAGAGCTGGTTTATTGAATGCTATCGGAATAATCAGGGACATCCCCTGCGGACACTGATGCATCTGTATAAGGGGAATTATCATAAATTTGTCATGGCAGTGATCTGCTTCTTCGCAAAGCATGCCTGTGTCTGGGTGTTGCCCATCATCACAGCGAATATTATTAACGATGTGACGGCGCACAATCCGGATACTTTCCGGAATATTATATTTTACAGTATTCTGGAAGCGGGACTGATCCTGCTAAATATTCCCATGAATTATCTGTACACTTCCTATAAGAGCCTGGCGACCCGCTATGCGGAGACAGGACTCCGGAAAGCACTGATCCGGAAATTACAGCAGCTGTCCATTTCCTATCATGTGGAGACCCAGTCCGGACGACTGCAGTCCAAGATCATGCGTGATGTGGAAGCAGTGGAAGGTCTTTCCACACAGTTATTTTTAAGTATTTTAAATATTGCCCTGAATATCGGGGTTGCACTGGTGGTCACTATCAGTAAGAGCCGCATCGTATTTATATTTTTCCTGTTGACCACACCGGTGGCGGCAATTACCATGGTTACCTTCCGGAATATTATGAAGAAGAGAAATACGGAGTTCCGTAAGGAAATGGAAGAGACCTCCGCCAGAGTCATGGAAATGGTGGAACTGGTACCCGTGACCAGAGCCCATGCCCTGGAGGATGAAGAAGTATCCAAAATGAGCGGGCAGCTGTTTGCTGTGGCGGAGAAGGGCTATAAGCTGGATCTGATCCAGGCACTGTTTGGCTCGGTGGGTTGGGCGGTATTCCAGATCTTTCAGGTGATCTGCCTGGCATTTACCGGATATCTCGCCATAGGCGGGAAGATCCAGGCCGGTGATATCACACTGTATCAGAGTTATTTTGCTACAGTGGTCAATCAGGTATCTTCTATCGTTACCCTGCTGCCCACTATTGCAAAAGGTATCGAATCCGTGAATTCCATCGGTGAGGTATTGCTGTCTGAGGATATCGAAGACAACGAAGGCAAGGAAAAACTGGAGCAGGTGACCGGTACTTTTGACTTTGAAGATGTATGTTTCCATTACAAAAACAACGAGCATAACGTATTGAACCACTTAAATCTTCATGTGAAAGCAGGAGAGACCATTGCACTGGTAGGCGAGTCCGGTGCCGGAAAATCCACGATCTTAAACCTGGTCATCGGTTTCCATCAGGCGGAGAGTGGAAAAGTCCTGATCGACGGCAAGGATTTAAGCAAAATCGATCTTAGAACATACAGAAAACATTTAGCGGTAGTACCTCAGACATCCATTCTGTTCTCCGGAACGATCCGCGATAATATTACCTACGGCTGTGAAAATGTCTCAGAAGAAGAATTACAGAACGTGATCAAGGCTGCGAATCTGTCAGACTTGATCGCATCCCTTCCAAAAGGTCTCGACACTATGGTGGGAGAACACGGCGGCAAGCTATCCGGCGGCCAGAGACAGCGTATTTCTATTGCCAGAGCACTGATCCGGGATCCGAAGGTTATCGTGCTGGATGAAGCAACCTCGGCATTGGACAGTATCTCCGAAAAACTGATCCAGCAGGCGTTAAACAATCTGACGGAGGGGCGGACAACGTTTATTGTGGCACACAGACTGTCAACGATCCGGGATGCCGACAGGATTGCAGTAATCGCCGGCGGACATTGTACGGAATATGGTACCTATGATGAGCTGATGGCTCTGAAGGGAGAGTTCTACCAGTTAAAACAGATCCAGAGTTAAAACTACTTGAAACATATGTTCGGCTATGGTATGATAAACATATCGTAGCCGAATTTTATGTGCTATGATTTTGCAAGCCAGGAAAGACGAGGATTTAACATACATGTTTGCATATATAAATGGCTTTTTGGAAGATGTTACGGTAGATAACGCGGTGATCGATGTCAACGGCTTCGGAATCAATGTCCGGATCTCCGCGGACACGGCATCGAAACTTCCCGGAATCGGAGAGCAGGTCCGGCTCTATACATATACCTATGTGAAGGAAGACGCCTTTTTATTATATGGATTTCTCTCCCGGAGTGATCTGGAGATGTTCAAGCTCTGTATTACGGTCAGCGGTATCGGACCTAAGGGAGCACTGGCCATATTGTCTGTTATGGATGCAGATTCTCTGCGGTTTGCCATTATGTCCGGGGATGCCAAAGCGATATCGAAGGCACCGGGCGTAGGCACCAGAACGGCGCAGCGGCTGATCCTGGAATTAAAGGATAAGATATCCATTGACGATACGCTGATCTCCAGAGAGATTGCAGCAGGCGGTGCGGAAGGCATCCTGACCGCAGGAAGCCTGCATATCGACAGCGAGAAGAAAAAGGAAGCTGTGGAAGCCCTGGTGGCATTGGGCTACGGACAGGCAGAGAGTTTAAAGGCTGTCAATGCCATCGAAGATGTAGAGGCCATGGATTCCGGAGCAATCTTAAAGGCTGCCCTGAAAAAATTGTTTTAAGGAATGAGAGCAACGACTATGTCCAGAAGAATGATAGAGACAAATATCACAGAAGAAGATATTAAGCTGGAAGGCTCCTTACGTCCCCAGACGCTGGATGATTATATCGGTCAGTCCAAGATAAAGGAGAATCTGAAGGTCTATATTACCGCAGCAAAACAGCGTGGGGATGCACTGGATCATGTGCTGTTCTACGGACCACCCGGACTTGGTAAGACCACCCTTGCTGGGATCATTGCCAATGAGATGGGAGTCCATATGAAGGTGACCAGCGGACCGGCGATCGAGAAGCCGGGAGAGATGGCTGCCATCTTAAACAATCTGGAAGAAGGAGATCTGCTGTTCGTGGATGAGATACATCGTCTGAATCGTCAGGTGGAGGAAGTACTGTATCCCGCCATGGAAGATTATTGTATTGATATTATGATCGGTAAGGGCTCCAGTGCCAGGTCCGTCCGCCTGGAATTACCGAAGTTCACGCTGGTAGGAGCGACGACCCGGGCGGGACTTTTGACAGCACCTCTGCGGGATCGCTTCGGAATGATCCATCATCTGGAATTCTATACCATAGAGGAATTGCAGCAGATCATCATGCACTCCGCAGGAATCCTGGATGTAGAGATCGAACCTGCCGGAGCAAAAGAGATGGCTAGGCGAAGCCGTGGAACGCCCAGACTTGCCAACCGTATTTTGAAGCGTGTCCGCGATTTCGCACAGGTCAAATACGACGGAATCATTACAGAAGAAGTAGCCAGAACCGCACTGGATCTTATGGATGTGGACAAGATGGGCTTAGATCATATCGACAGGAATATCCTCGTGACGATCATCGAGAAATTTAACGGTGGTCCTGTGGGACTGGATACCCTTGCAGCTGCCATCGGAGAAGATGCCGGCACTATAGAAGATGTCTACGAACCTTATCTGATCAAGAATGGGTTCCTGAGCAGAACACCTAAGGGCCGTGTGGTAACAGACCTGACTTATCGTCACCTGGGGATAAAGCTTTAGAAAATCAGGACGCATAATTGGTTATTTTTTGCTTGCCACTCGATATAATCTGATATATAATAAATCTTGTATTATATTTTTTACAAGATGGCACATATTGTGTTTCCAAAAGATTGTTAAGAGGGGTGTTGACAATGTCTCCGAAAACAGATACTGAAGTGCTCATAGGTGGTAAAGTATTTACTTTAAGCGGCTATGAAAGCGAAGATTACATGCAGAAGATTGCCTCCTACATCAATAATAAAATGACTGAGTATGGGAAACTGGACAGCTTTCGAAGACAGTCTTTGGACAGACAGAGCGTTCTGCTTCAGCTGAACATTGCAGATGATTATTTCAAAGCCAAAAAGCAGATTTCCATTTTGGAGGAAGAACTGCAGGGGAAAGAAAAGGAACTCTATGATCTGAAGCATGAGCTGATTTCCGCGCAGATCAAGCTGGAAAATGCGGAAAAACAGGGAAAAGAGCTACAGAAGCAGTTGAACGAAGATGCCAGAAAAATTGTTCGTCTGGAGACAGAACTAAAGGATAAATAAATTGATAGCTGTCCGTTTTCGGGCAGCTATTTGTATAAGCGTGTATCATACGCAACAGAGGATGTCTATGAGAAATAAAAAAGTGGAATTACTTGCTCCCGCCGGGAATGCGGAAGCATTTTACGGAGCCGTACACGCGGGAGCAGATGCAATCTATCTTGGAGGAAATCGATTTGGCGCACGTGCATATGCTGAGAATTTTTCGGAAGATGAACTGGTGGACTGTATCCGATATGCTCACCTGTTGGGCAGAAAAGTATATCTTACCGTAAATACCCTGGTAAAAGAATCCGAGTTCTCTGAGCTTTATGAATATTTGATGCCTTATTATCGCGCCGGCCTGGACGGTGTCATCATTCAGGATATGGGTGTATTTGCCTTTATCCGTGATGCCTTTCCGCAGATGGAACTACATGGAAGTACCCAAATGACGATCACCGGTGAATATGGTGCAGAATTTCTGAAAAAGCAGGGTGCCTGCAGAGTGGTACCCGCCAGAGAACTGAGTCTGGAGGAGATTCGTCGTATCAAAGAAGTAACCGGAATGGAAATAGAATGTTTTATCCATGGTGCCATGTGTTACTGTTATTCCGGCCAATGCCTCTTCAGCAGTATCCTGGGCGGGCGAAGCGGCAACCGCGGCAGATGTGCCCAACCATGCCGACTGCCGTATACCGTAGGTGGTAACCGCCGTGAATGTTATCCTTTAAGTCTGAAGGATATGTGTACCATTGAGAATATTCCGGAACTGATAGATGCCGGAATCGATTCTTTTAAAATAGAAGGCCGTATGAAGAAACCAGAATATGCCGCCGGTGTAACCGCTGTTTATCGGAAATATATTGATAAATATTATGAGAAGCCCGGGGAAAAGCTTTCCATTTCAGGGGAAGACCTTCATCGGTTATCCTGCCTTTATATTCGCAGCGAACGGCAGAACGGCTATTATCATAAACATAACGGCAAAGAAATGGTGACTCTGAACAATCCTGCCTACAGTGGCAGTGATGAGCAGGTTTTGGAGCAGATTCGTGAAAAATATTTATACAAACATCTGACACTTCCGGTACAAATGAAGGCTTCTTTTCTCACCGGAACCGTTGCAAAACTGACTCTTCGTTGTGATCAGACAGAGGTAACCGTTACCGGAGAGACCGTCCAGGAAGCAGCAAAACAGCCGATTACTGTGGAAAATATTTCCAAACAATTGGGAAAATTGGGAGGAAGTAATTTCCATTTAGATGGCACCATGGATATCCGGGTAAGTGAAAATGCATTCTATCCTCTGAAGACAATGAATGAGCTCCGGAGAAAAGGGCTGTCGCTGTTAGAGCAGAAACTGATTACAGCAAACGGCTTCCCTTATACCAGAGAGGTACAGAAACCTTTTGACATTACCGGAGCACATAACGGACATATGCAGAAACAAAGTGGATTTTCGTTATATCTCCGAACCGCAGAGCAGTGGAACGGGTTTCTGAGATCGTCTTTTCTTAAAAAACCGAAAGAACATACTTCGTTACGAATTTATGTTGACAGTGATCTGTTCCTCACCTGGGGGGATACTATCGCAGAGCACTTACAAATATTAAAAAAAATTCCAGCAGAGACAGTGCTCGCTCTGCCTAAAATCATTCGCTTACGCGACAGTCGGTATCTGAAATTGTTGGAGAAAAGCATTCGTGACAATTTAGAAGCTGTTGACGGATTTTTGATAAGTTCCCTGGAACACGTTGGCCTTCTGCAACAGTGGGATTTTTTACAGTCAAAAAAGAGGTACGGAGATCATGGTCTGTATCTTTGGAATTGCCGCAGTATAGAATTCTGGACGGATTATCTGGACGGATTCTGCCTGCCGTTAGAACTGAATTATGCGGAGCAGAGGCAGCTCGTGAATGGGATTCTTCCTGCTGAGAAATTTTTGTACGGTCGGATTCCTATGATGGTGACGGCTAACTGTGTGACGAAGACTACCGATCATTGTCGCCGCGAGGAAGGTTTCGGAATCACAGAACTGACAGATCGTTACCATAAAGTGTTTCCGGTAATGCGAAACTGTACGCATTGCTATAATATTATCTATAACAGTGTTCCTTTCTCCCTGCATAAAACAGTTGCAAAATGGAAGGACAGTTTTTGTTGTCGTTTGGAATTTACAACAGAATCGGAAAATGAGACCTGGAATGTACTGGAGTATTTTTACGGAAGCAGAACGGATCTGCCTTATACGGAATATACCACCGGTCATGAAAAACGTGGCGTAGAATAGAGAAAGGGATCCCTAATTCATGCAGGAATATGTAATAGAATTATCTAAATATTTCATAGCCCTTTTTATGGTGCTCTATACCGGCAGCTGTTTTTATACTTTCCGCTACCCGGTGGGCGAATATTCCAAAGGAATCTTTATATTGCAGAATATTTTAATGTTTCTGGTACAGGTCCTTTGTTTTTTGGATCTGTCTCTTACCGGCGGAGATCTTCAGTATTTATTTTTCTTTGCATTTATACTGATTTTTCTGTTCGCAACGATTACTATGGTTTCTCTGATCTACGAGAATATCAATAGGCTTTTGCTCAATAACATGTGCATGCTTTTGGGCATCGGCTTATGTATGGTATCCAGACTTTCTTTTGATAAAGCGATCCGACAGTATGTGATTGTTCTGGTATCACTGATCATGTCGCTTTTTATACCTTTTTTGCTTGGCAGAATTCACTTTTTCAAAAAAATCACCTGGTTATACGCAACACTGGGAATTGGTCTGCTCAGTACGGTATTGATTCTCGGAGAGGTAACCCATGGGTCCAAAATATCTTTTACCATGGGAGGAATTACATTTCAGCCTTCGGAATTTGTGAAGATCCTGTTCCTTTTCTTCCTGGCGGGTGCATTGTGGGAAAATGTGTCCTTTCAGCGGGTGTTACTGACTGCTGTGATTGCAGGAGCTCATGTAGTTGTCCTGGTCGTATCCAAGGATCTGGGAAGTGCGCTGATCTTTTTCATTGGTTTTGTATTCGTTGTTTTTGCCGCAACGAAAAATTATCTCTATCTGGCGGCCGGAATGATCGGCGGAGGCGCAGCCTCTTATCTGGCATATCTGTTGTTTGATCATGTACGGGTCAGAGTTCTGGCATGGCAGGATCCTTGGAAATACATCGACAGTAAAGGATATCAGATCACACAGTCGCTGTTTGCCATCGGAAGCGGAAGCTGGTTCGGCATGGGATTATTAAAAGGTAATCCTACCGCGATTCCGTATGTGGAAGCGGATTTCATTTTTTCATCCATTTGTGAGGAACTGGGAGTTATCTTTGGAATGTGCCTGATTCTGATCTGTATCAGCAGTTTTTTGGAAATGATGCGGATTTCGGTACAAATTCACGACCGCTTTTATCAGCTGATCGTATATGGCATCGGTATTATGTATATTTTTCAGATTTTTCTGACGGTTGGCGGAGGAACCAAGTTTATCCCTCTGACAGGTGTAACGTTGCCGTTTATCAGTTACGGCGGAAGTTCCGTTATGACTACGATGATCATGTTTTTCATTATACAGGGAATTTACATCCGGCTTCAAAAGGAAGGTGAGCGCAGAAGTGGCAGAAAATAAAAAAACGCAAAATCACAAACGTATGGGAAACCAGCGGGAGATCTGGATCTCTGCAGGTGCAGTCGGTGTGCTGTTTCTGTGTCTGTTTCTCTATCTGGGACATTTTGTGGCCACGAGTGAACAGGACATGATCAACAACAGCTATAATTCAAGACAGCAGATACTGTTGTCGAGAAATTATCGGGGATCCATCTATTCCAGAGATGGAGAGGTACTTGCGGAGACAATCTTGAATGATGAGGAAGAAGAGAGCCGTAACTACCCTTACAAAAATCTGTTTTCTCACATTGTTGGCTATTCCACACAGGGCAGAATGGGTGTTGAAGCGCTGGCCAATTATTATTTGATCAATACAAATACTTCCTTGAGTAACAAGGTGAAAAACGATACTGCCGGAAAAAAGAATCCCGGGGATAATGTTTACACTACACTGGATGTTAAAATTCAACAGGTGGCAAATGATCAGCTGGATATCTATCGCGGTGCCATTATTGTAACCGAAGTGTCTACCGGGAAGATTCTTGCCATGGTATCCCATCCGGATTTTGATCCCAATTCCATCGGAGAAATATGGGAGGATCTGGTAGATAACGATTCCAGTACCGTACTGGTCAACCGGGCTACACAGGGATTGTATCCTCCGGGTTCTACCTTTAAAATTGTGACGGCATTGGAATATATTCGGGAAAATCCGAATACCTACCAAAATTATTCTTATACCTGCAACGGAGCTTTTCGCCTGGGCAATAGCAAGATCAGCTGTTATCACGGCTCCAGTCATGGGACGGTGGATTTTACCAGATCTTTTGCAAAATCCTGTAATTCGTCCTTCGCTAATATCGGAATGAGCCTGGACCGGACTGCTTTTCAGGAGACATTAAATGATCTTCTGTTTAACAAAGAGCTGCCATTGACACTGAATTATGCCAGAAGTTCAGCGCTGGTATCCGATGATACTCCTCCGGCGGAAATGATGCAGACCTCCATCGGTCAGGGTAAGACACAGATTACTCCTATGCATCTGAACATGATCACCTGTGCCATAGCCAACAACGGAGTCCTCATGAAACCGTACGCGATCGATCACGTGGAGAATGATGAAGGAACTGTCATTAAAAGTTTCAAACCCAGCGAATACGGCAGTCTGATGTCAGAAGAAGAGTCTGCGATCCTCAGACAACTGATGACTGATGTGGTCCAGGAGGGTACCGCTTCCAAGTTAAAAGGACTTGAATATACCGCAGCCGGAAAAACAGGTTCCGCGGAATATAATAATATTAAAGGTGACAGTCATGCATGGTTTACCGGATTTGCTCCTGCAGAAGATCCGGAAGTGTGTGTAACCATTATTGTGGAAGGTGCCGGCAGCGGCGGAGATTACGCCGTGCCCATTGCAAGACGTATTTTTGACGCGTACTTCAGCGAAAAACAGTAATCGGAGGTTAAGGAACATGATTGAGGCTATCAGCTGCGGCGGAGTCGTAATATTTCGCGGAAAGATTTTACTGCTCTATAAGAATATCAAAAACAAATACGAAGGCTGGGTTCTTCCGAAAGGAACGGTGGAACCCGGTGAGACCCATGAAGAGACCGCATTGAGAGAAGTATTGGAAGAGAGCGGTTCCCGGGCATTTATCGTGGACTACGTCGGTAGAAGTGAATATTCATTTACCGTACCGGAGGATGTGGTAGCAAAAGAGGTTCACTGGTATCTTATGAGTACCGACAGTTATTACAGTAAACCGCAGAGAGAAGAATATTTTGCGGATTCCGGTTTTTATAAATATCATGAAGCATATCATTTACTGAAGTTTGCCAACGAAAAACAGATTTTGGAAAAAGCTTATGCGGAATACCAGGAAAGAAAAAGGAATAATCAATGGATGAATTGATTATTCCCGCTTCTTATTTTTATTTATTATATTTATACGTTTTTAACGATTTCCAGATCGGTTCTCTGCAAAAGATCCACAAATTCATTTTTTTCATTTTTCAGAATCGGGCGGGAGAACTTATTGGGATGAATGATCAGGACTTCCCAGACACTTCCGTCATTCAACTGCACATTGGTACCGATTTGTGCGTCTGCGATCCGTTTCATGATCGGCATTAACAATTCCACATCATACTTGTCCAGACTCTTTTCGAAATTCCCCAAAATCTGTAACGGTGTAAGTGCGTTGCGGTAAGTTCTCGGCGATGCCATTGCAATATAAGCGTCAATGATCGCCATATATCTGGCATAGACATCAATTTTCTGCCCCGACATATGATAAGGATAACCGCTGCCATCCAGACGTTCGTGATGCATGATCACTGCATTTTTAACATGTTCGTTTAAATCCTGGTTACGTACGGAAGTATAGCCTACCACCGGATGCGTTTTGATGATCTTGAATTCTTCCTCTGTGAGTTTTCCCGGCTTCCACAACAATTCATAAGGAAGCTGCAGCTTTCCGATATCATAATAGAATCCGCAAAGAATCAAAGTGTTTTTTTCTTCTTCTGACATAGAGAGCCAGTCGGCGAACGTACCTGCCAGCAGTGCAGCATTCAGGCCCTGCGTATACGTCAGTTCATCCTCACTTGGCATAAGGTTATACAGATAATCCAGCAATACGGATCCGGAAGTAATATAATAGTATAATTCTTGATATATGGTAAGTAGAAAAATATCCGCCGGCTTTCTTCCCATGACCAATAATTGTTTCATGGCCAGTTTATACTCAGCCAGAAAAATCGGATAAGCACGTTCAAATGCCTTAAAATTGGAATCAAAGCGAATTTTCTCATAATGGGTCGTGGCGAAATCAATATCCTCCATAATCGTAACGCATACCAGATTGTATCGCTTTAATTTTTCTATGATCTGCGGAGTTACTGTGGTACCGGCAGGATAAATGACATGATTCTGATCCTGAATGTCTTCTCCAAGAACCATATCCGGCTGAAGCTCCATCTTCGTTATAACTTTCAATGGTTTTTCCTCCTCATTAGTACTGATTACAGTATAAAATATCATCCGGAAAAGTCAAGCGACAAAAATTGTAATATAGAAGAATCTATGCTATAATAAGCTCATCTTGGCAGTAATAACCTATGCTGCAGGGCAGGTTAACAAAAAGGAATTTATTTATGGCAGGAAAGCTTACGTTTGCTCCCAATCTCTATCTGGGAGAAAGCATTGCATCTGAAAAACTGGATAAACTAAAAAAGAGACTGGAAAAAAAACCTCTTTTGGCAAATGTCTATCTCATTACTCCGGCGAAGAACCCGGCCGATCAGCTAGATATTTTTGATGCCAGGCAACTCATACAGCCTCATTACAAAAAAGAAGAATTTCTGATTCTTGGTATTGCAGCGGGATATGAGGAGGCATTGCAGCTGATCGAACAGATCACAGGAGAATGTCTGGACGCCAGAGGCGACTGTAATCTTCGGGAGTATTTACTATGTTAACGATTCTTTTTAAAATATTGGGCATTTTAGGAATTCTGTTGCTGGTACTTCTGGGGATTGCACTTACGGTAATACTTTTGGTATTGTTTTTCCCTCTTTGTTATAAGGCATCCGGACAGAAGAGTGTCGATGAAATGCGTTTTTCCGTAAAAGTCCGATGGTTATTCGGTCTGGTGCGAATCTTTTACGATTATCCGCAGCCGGGAAAGCTTCTGGCAAAGATCCTTTTTTTTACTGTATATGATTCCTCGGACGAGAGAAAAGAGAAAAAGCACGTTTCCACCGGGAAGTCCTCAAAAAAAACAGTGGTTCCTCCCACAACGGAAATACCACAGGAAGCTGTGCCTCCCGCTTCCGATCCGCAGCCATCTGTGAAAGAACCGATTCCGGAGCAAAAAAGCACGAAAGAAAGAGGCTTTTTTAATAAAATCCGGTACACAGTCGGTAAAATATGTGATAAAATCAAACATATTCTGAATAACATTACTTTTTATAAAGATTTATGGAATGACCCGGAGACCAGAGGATTACTACGGCATGCCGGAAACCGTATCGGTCATATCCTGAAATCATTACGTCCGCGAAAACTGGAACTTACGGCCCGCATCGGCACCGGATCACCGGATACCACAGGCTACCTGTACGGAATCTACGGTATGATACGTGTCTCTTAAACACATCTCCGAGCCCACGAGACACTCCCTAA